>Ga0209371_1000372_pt1 | contig 48390 bp, 41 predicted proteins | sample AgamicAtAmrz_FD_187165 | JGI IMG/M metagenome (GOLD analysis project Ga0209371, IMG submission 187165) | Agave microbial communities from Guanajuato, Mexico - At.Am.rz (SPAdes) (version 2) | ecosystem: Host-associated > Plants > Roots > Rhizosphere | place: Guanajato, Mexico | collected 2012-06-07
GGCGAGCGCAAGCAGGCAGGGCAGAACAAGTCCCTGGGCAAGTTCGACCTGGCCGAGATTCCGCCGGCTCCGCGTGGCGTACCGCAGATCGAGGTGACCTTCGACATCGACGCCAACGGTATCCTGCACGTGTCCGCCAAGGACAAGGCCACCGGCAAGCAGCAGTCGATCGTGATCAAGGCCAACTCCGGTCTGTCCGATGACGAGATCGAGCGCATGGTGCGTGACGCCGAGGCCAATGCCGAGGAAGACCGCAAGTTCGAAGAGCTTGCTGGCGCGCGCAATCAGGGTGACCAACTGGTACATGCGACCCGCAAGATGCTCACCGAAGCCGGCGACAAGGCCACTGCCGAAGAGAAGGCTGCCATCGAAACCGCTCTGGGCGAGCTGGAAGTTGCCGTGAAGGGCGACGACAAGGCGGCCATCGAGGCGAAGATGAACGCGCTGTCCGAAGCCACCACGCCGCTGGCGCAGAAGATGTACGCCGAGCAGCCGCAGCCAGGCGCTGCCGGCGCCGGTGCGGCGGATGCTGGCGAAACCAAGGGCTCTGCCGACGATGTGGTCGACGCCGAGTTCGAGGAAGTCAAGGACAACAAGTAAGCCCCGGCTTGCCTGTGTTGCGCCCTGCCGCACTGCGGTGTGACAGGGCGATCCGCCGCGCGGGGGCTTGCTCCCGCGTTGGCGTGTCTGGACGGTAAGAATTTTGAGAGTGCTAGAAACCCATGTCTAAACGTGACTACTACGAAGTGCTCGGGGTCGAGCGCGGTGCCAGCGAGGCGGAGCTGAAAAAGGCTTACCGTCGCCTGGCGATGAAGCATCACCCCGATCGCAACCCCGGCGACAAGGCGGCCGAAGAAGCCTTCAAGGAAGCCAACGAGGCTTACGAAGTGCTGTCCGACGCCGGCAAGCGCAGCGCCTACGATCAGTACGGTCATGCAGGCGTCGACCCACAGATGGGCGGCGGTGGCGGCTTTGGGGGTGGCGGCGCGAATTTCTCCGATATCTTCGGCGATGTGTTCAGCGATTTCTTCGGCGGCCAGCGTGGCGGTCAGCGCGGCGGTGCGCAGCGCGGCAGCGACCTGCGTTACACCCTGGAGCTGGATCTCGAAGAGGCGGTACGTGGCACCACGGTGACCATTCGCGTGCCGACCCTGGTCAACTGCAAGACCTGCGACGGCTCGGGCGCCAAGAAGGGCACCAGTCCGGTGACCTGTACCACCTGTGGCGGCATCGGTCAGGTGCGCATGCAGCAGGGCTTCTTCTCGGTGCAGCAGACCTGCCCGCGGTGCCACGGCAGCGGCAAGATGATCACCGACCCCTGTGGCTCCTGCCACGGCCATGGCCGGGTCGAAGAGCACAAGACCCTGTCGGTCAAGGTGCCGGCCGGTGTCGATACCGGCGACCGCATCCGCCTGTCCGGTGAGGGCGAGGCGGGCACCCTGGGTGGCCCGGCAGGCGACCTGTACGTGGTGGTCAACGTGCGCGAGCACGCGATCTTCCAGCGTGACGGCAAGCACCTGTACTGCGAAGTGCCGATCAGCTTTGCCGATGCGGCCCTGGGCGGCGAGCTGGAAGTGCCGACCCTCGATGGTCGGGTCAAGCTGAAGATTCCGGAAGGCACCCAGACCGGCAAGCTGTTCCGTCTGCGTGGCAAGGGCGTCGCCCCGGTGCGCGGCGGTGGTGCGGGCGATCTGATGTGCAAGGTGGCGGTGGAAACCCCGGTCAACCTGGATCGTCGCCAGCGCGAGCTGCTCGAAGAATTCCGTCAGTCCCTGGCGGGCAACAGCTCCAACTCGCCCAAGGCCAATGGCTGGTTCGAAGGCGTGAAGCGCTTCTTCGGCGACCTTTAATGCGGTAATGCACGGCGAGCAGCGGGCAATGGCCGGCTGCTCGCCGTTTGTACTTTGGAGTTATGCATATGCGTATTGCAGTCACGGGCGCCGCCGGGCGCATGGGCAAGAACCTGATCGAAGCCGTTCACCAGGCCGATGGCGTGGTGCTCGGCGCCGCCGTGGCGCGCCCGACCAGCACGCTGCTCGGCGCCGATGCCGGTGAGCTGGCCGGTGTCGGCAAGCTCGGCGTGGCGTTGTCCGGTAGCCTGGAGAGCGTGCTCGACGGGTTCGACGTGCTGATCGACTTCACCCATCCCTCGGTGACCCTCGAGAACCTGGAAACCTGCCGCCGTGCCGGCAAGGCCATGGTGATCGGCACCACCGGCTTCAGCGCCGTGGAAAAGCAGCTGCTGGTCGAGGCCGGCAGGGAGATTCCCATCGTCTTCGCCGCCAACTTCAGCGTGGGCGTGAACCTCTGCCTGAAGTTGCTCGACACCGCCGCCCGGGTGCTGGGCGACGATGTGGATATCGAAGTGCTCGAGGCCCATCACCGCCACAAGGTCGATGCGCCTTCGGGAACCGCCCTGCGCATGGGCGAGGTGGTGGCCAATGCCCTGGGGCGCGACCTCGACAAGGTCGCGGTCTACGGGCGCGAAGGCCAGACCGGCGCCCGAGCGCGGGAAACCATTGGCTTCGCCACCGTGCGTGCCGGTGACGTGGTGGGTGACCACACCGTGCTGTTCGCCGCCGATGGCGAACGCGTGGAAATCACCCACAAGGCCTCCAGCCGCATGACCTTCGCCAAGGGCGCGGTGCGTGCGGCCTCCTGGCTGCAGGGGCGCTCGCCGCAGCTCTACGACATGCAGGACGTGCTGGGCCTGAAGTGAGGAGTTATGAGCTTTAAGTACTGTCTCTCGTTCATACACGGATGTGCTGAGGTTAGTTGATGAAACCTTTGAATCTGGATGACGTGGCCCGCTACGTCGAGCTGAACATTGGTGCCTTCCACGAGAAGCGCATCGCCAGTCTGGGGCGCCTAAAACTTAAGGACGTGCTCAAGCGTAAGAATCCCTACATGTACAGGGCCAAGCACGTGCTGACCGCGGAGCAGATCATTCGCGGCATCGTCGATGCGCACATTTCCTCCAATGAGGAGACATTGTTCGGTGACTGGCTAGAGGGGCTGGCTATTTTCATTAACGGCCAAGTCTATGGCGGCTGGAAGTCCGGCATCACGGGCGTCGATCTCGAGTTTGATCGCGACGCACGGCGCTACATCGTGGCCATTAAATCCGGCCCGAACTGGGGTAATAGTTCTCAGATCGGTCAGATGAAAACTAATTTCCTGACCGCGCAGCGCACTTTACGCACAGGCAATTCTGGCTTGCAGGTCGTCGCAGTCAATGGCTGCTGCTATGGTCGCGACAGCAACCCTGATAAAGGCAGCTACTACAAGTACTGTGGTCAGCGGTTTTGGTCGTTCATCTCGGGGGATGACCAGCTCTATGTAGAACTGATCGAGCCTCTGGGCTTCAAGGCGCGCGATCGCAACGACGAGTTCGCTGAAAGCTATGGGCAGATGATCAACAAGTTTACCCGTGAATTCACACTTGAATTCTGCGACGCGCAGGGCGCCATCGACTGGACGCGCCTGCTGCGTTTCAATTCCGAGGCTTGAGCTATTAACTAATCGCCAGTTCTAGCTGGATCTTTCGGCGTTGCTGCTCAAAGGCTTTACGCCATTCCTCGTGGCAAGTGGCCTGATAGCGAGAGAATCGGAAGTTGCTTGGAGCAGCTTGCGCTTCACCTTCAAGTAGATTTCGCAGCATCTTGCCGACGGCGTGCCCGAGGCTGATAGGTACAGCATTGCCAACCTGTTTGTACTGCTGGATGAGGGGGCCGGCTAGTTGCCAGTCATCCGGAAACTCCTGAATACGCTTGTATTCCTCGATTGAAAGCGGGCGCTCCGCTTCCGGGTGTGCCAAGTCGGTGGCTGGCATGGCAGGGTGCGTGACCAGGGTAGGGGAAGGCTTATCCCAGGCCAGGCGCCGCAAGAAGCCGGTCTTGCCGCCGCCGGCGAAGTAAGACTTGCCCAAGGCTTCGCGTTGGAGATCTGCTGGCAGGTCGCGCCAGTTTTGCCCAGCCTTTAGTAAGCGATAGAAGCGAAGGCGCTTTTCTGGAAAGTTTAGGTGGTTGTGGTTTTCCAGTCCCTGTAGTGCTTGGCGTACAGTGCGCCAACGCGGCAATCCCTGTGCGCCATCTTCACTATGTGTCGGGGTGAGGAAGGGGGCGGTCTTGCCATCTCTTGAGCAGATGATTATGACCCGCTCACGGATTTGAGGCGTGCCGAAGTTTGCGGAGTTATACAAATTGAATGAACTGGCGTATCCAGCATTTTGCAGCTTGCTCAGAACGAAGTTCAGAGCGCCACCTTTCATCTCGTCAAGAGACAGATCCGGGAAGTCTGGGCCGCGCTGGTCGTGTGGGCGGTGATCCATTGGGCAGGACAGTAGGCCGCGCACATTCTCGATCACGATATAGCGTGGTCTGATCTCCAGCGCCAGGTCGATGAACTTTAAGAAGGCATTGCCACGTTCGTCATTGAAAGCTTTGCGCTTACCCGCTGTACTAAAAGCTTGGCAGGGTGGCCCGCCAATGACGACGTCTACTTCGTCACGTGGGACGCCAGCAGCCTTGAGTGCCTGATCGGCTGTGCAGGCGTTGATATCACCCAGTAAAGCTGTATGAGGGCGATTTAGGGCTATGGTCTGGCGACAGTACTTGTCGAATTCGCACGCTAGGCGAATATCGAAGCCTGCCTTTTCCATGCCCAGATCCAGGCCCATGGCTCCAGAAAAGAAACTCAGTGCTATAGGCGCAGACTTGTCGTGCTCAGGGGGGTAATAAGCAGGGTGATCCTCTGCAATCATATGTGCTGTTCTTAATCCGTATTGGGTCACGCTTTCCTGATCAATGACCCAGGTTTTACCCACTCGTTCGGCGCGAAGCGCTAGATCCCTGCAGAGTGTTCGGGTGCGCTGTGGGCTTATCTGAAGCTGACGTGCAGCATCTTCAACGCTGATTTTGGTACTCATGGGGGGTTTCTCTTGCGAAACCTGGAAGAGGTACCTATTTTTTCTTGAGGGATTATGGCTGTCAACCCTCGGCGCGCGCTGATGAGCCTATCCTTTGCATTTTTAGCTTTGGCGGCTTTCGATTTTTTCGCTTTTCCTGTAAGCTTTTCGCTTTAGTGTGTCCACTAAAAGTTGCGCAGAATGAATCAATCAAAAAAGCGGGATGACCTTCACACGTCATCCCGCTTTTTTACAATCTGCGTTTGCTCCACGATCTACGGGAGGTCTTCTTGAGTAAGCCAGCCATACTCGCCCTTGCTGACGGCAGCATTTTTCGCGGCGAGGCCATCGGGGCCGACGGCCAAACTGTCGGGGAGGTGGTGTTCAACACCGCCATGACCGGCTATCAGGAAATTCTTACCGATCCGTCTTATGCCCAGCAGATCGTTACCCTGACCTATCCACATATCGGCAACACCGGCACCACGCCGGAAGATGCCGAGTCGGATCGCGTCTGGGCTGCCGGCCTGATCATTCGCGACCTGCCGCTGATCGCCAGCAACTGGCGTAACAAGCAGTCGCTGCCCGATTACCTCAAGGCAAACGGCACCGTCGCCATCGCCGGTATCGACACCCGTCGCCTGACTCGCATCCTGCGCGAGAAAGGCTCCCAGAACGGCTGCATCCTGGTCGGCGCCGATGCCACCGAGGAAAAGGCTCTCGAACTGGCGCGCGGCTTCCCGGGCCTGAAAGGCATGGACCTGGCCAAGGAAGTCAGCTGCACCGAGCGCTACGAATGGCGCTCCAGCGTGTGGAACCTGAAAGACGACAGCCATCCCGAGATCGCGGCCAGCGAGCTGCCGTATCACGTGGTCGCCTACGACTACGGCGTCAAGCTGAACATCCTGCGCATGCTGGTCGAGCGCGGCTGCCGCCTCACCGTGGTGCCGGCGCAGACGCCGGCCAGCGAAGTGCTGGCGCTCAACCCGGACGGCGTGTTCCTGTCTAACGGCCCTGGCGACCCCGAGCCGTGCGACTACGCCATCCTGGCGATCAAGGACGTTCTGGAAACCGACACGCCGGTATTCGGCATCTGCCTCGGCCACCAGCTGCTGGCCCTGGCCTCCGGCGCCAAGACCCTGAAGATGGGCCACGGCCACCACGGTGCCAACCACCCGGTACAGGATCTCGACACCGGCGTGGTGATGATCACCAGCCAGAACCACGGTTTCGCCGTGGACGAGAACAGCCTGCCGGGCAACCTGCGGCCGATCCACAAGTCGCTGTTCGACGGCACTCTGCAGGGCATCGAGCGTACCGACAAGGACGCCTTCAGCTTCCAGGGCCACCCCGAAGCCAGCCCGGGCCCCAACGATGTCGCCCCGCTGTTCGACCGCTTCATCGAAGCCATGGCCAAGCGCCGCTAAGCCCGCTGAGCAAAGAATTCGAGAGAGAACATGCCAAAACGTACAGACATCAAAAGTATCCTGATCCTCGGCGCCGGCCCCATCGTCATCGGCCAGGCGTGCGAGTTCGACTATTCCGGCGCCCAGGCCTGCAAGGCCCTGCGCGAGGAAGGCTTCCGCGTCATCCTGGTGAACTCCAACCCGGCCACCATCATGACCGACCCGGCCATGGCCGACGCCACCTACATCGAGCCGATCAAATGGGCCACCGTGGCCAAGATCATCGAGAAGGAGCGGCCCGACGCCCTGCTGCCGACCATGGGCGGCCAGACCGCGCTGAACTGTGCGCTGGATCTGGAGCGTCACGGCGTGCTGGAGAAGTTCGGCGTCGAGATGATCGGTGCCAACGCCGACACCATCGACAAGGCCGAAGATCGTTCGCGCTTCGACAAGGCCATGAAGGACATCGGCCTGGCCTGCCCGGTCTCGGGTATCGCCCACAGCATGGAAGAAGCCTACGGCGTGCTGGAGAAGGTCGGCTTCCCGTGCATCATCCGTCCGAGCTTCACCATGGGCGGCACCGGCGGCGGCATCGCCTACAACCGTGAAGAGTTCGAGGAGATCTGCACCCGGGGTCTGGACCTGTCGCCGACCAACGAGCTGCTGATCGACGAGTCGCTGATCGGCTGGAAGGAATACGAGATGGAGGTGGTCCGCGACAAGAAGGACAACTGCATCATCGTCTGCTCCATCGAGAACTTCGACCCGATGGGCGTGCACACCGGTGACTCGATCACCGTGGCCCCGGCCCAGACCCTGACCGACAAGGAATACCAGATCCTGCGTAACGCTTCCCTGGCGGTGCTGCGCGAGATCGGCGTGGAAACCGGCGGCTCCAACGTGCAGTTCGGCATCTGCCCGAACACCGGGCGCATGGTGGTCATCGAGATGAACCCGCGGGTATCGCGCTCGTCGGCCCTGGCCTCCAAGGCCACCGGTTTCCCGATCGCCAAGATCGCCGCCAAGCTGGCCGTGGGTTACACCCTCGACGAGCTGCAGAACGACATCACCGGCGGTCGTACCCCGGCCTCGTTCGAGCCGGCCATCGACTACGTGGTGACCAAGATCCCGCGTTTCGCCTTCGAGAAATTCCCCAACGCCGACGCCCGCCTGACCACCCAGATGAAATCCGTCGGTGAGGTCATGGCCATCGGCCGCACCTTCCAGGAGTCCCTGCACAAGGCGCTGCGCGGGCTGGAAGTCGGCGTCGCCGGCTTCGATCCGAAGCTCGATCCGGCTGACCCGGAAGCCGAAAGTACCCTCAAGCGCGAACTGATCGTGCCGGGCGCCGACCGCATCTGGTACGTGGCCGACGCCTTCCGTGCCGGCAAGAGCGTCGAGGAAGTGTTCGAGCTGACCCGCATCGACGAATGGTTCCTGGTGCAGATCGAAGACCTGGTCAAGGACGAGCAGCGCATCCAGACCCTGGGCCTGTCGAGCATCGACCGCGACCTGATGTTCAGCCTCAAGCGCAAGGGCTTCTCCGATGCGCGCCTGGCCGCGCTGCTCGGCGTCACCGAGAAGAACCTGCGCAGCCATCGCCACAAGCTCAAGGTGCTGCCGGTCTACAAGCGCGTCGACACCTGCGCCGCCGAGTTCGCCACCGACACCGCCTACATGTACTCGACCTACGAGGAAGAGTGCGAGGCCAATGCCAGCGGCCGCGACAAGATCATGATCCTCGGTGGTGGCCCGAACCGCATCGGCCAGGGCATCGAGTTCGATTACTGCTGCGTGCACGCGGCGCTGGCCATGCGGGAAGACGGTTACGAGACCATCATGGTCAACTGCAACCCGGAAACCGTCTCCACCGACTACGACACCTCCGATCGCCTGTACTTCGAGCCGGTGACCCTGGAAGACGTGCTGGAAATCGTCCGCGTCGAGCAGCCCAAGGGCGTGATCGTCCAGTACGGCGGCCAGACCCCGCTGAAGCTGTGCCGTGCCCTGGAAGAAGCCGGCGTGCCGATCATCGGCACCAGCCCGGACGCCATCGACCGTGCCGAAGACCGTGAGCGTTTCCAGCAGATGGTGCAGCGCCTCGGCCTGCGTCAGCCGGCCAACGCCACCGCGCGCAGCGAAGAGGAAGCGCTGACCCTGTCCAAGAACATCGGTTATCCGATGGTGGTGCGTCCGTCCTACGTACTGGGCGGTCGGGCGATGGAGATCGTCTACCAGGAAGAAGAGCTCAAGCGCTACATGCGCGAAGCGGTGAAGGTGTCCAATGACAGCCCGGTACTGCTCGACCGTTTCCTCAACTGCGCCATCGAGGTGGACGTGGATGCGGTCAGCGACGGCGAAACCGTGGTGATCGGCGCCATCATGCAGCACATCGAGCAGGCCGGCGTGCACTCCGGTGACTCGGCGTGCTCGCTGCCGCCGTACTCGCTGCCGGCGCACATCCAGGACGAGATCCGCGACCAGGTCAAGAAGATGGCCCTGGAACTGGGCGTCATCGGCCTGATGAACGTGCAGATGGCCGTGCAGGGCGAGGACATCTACGTGATCGAGGTCAACCCGCGGGCCTCGCGTACCGTGCCGTTCGTGTCCAAGTGCATCGGCGAGTCGCTGGCCAAGGTCGCGGCCCGCGTGATGGCCGGCAAGACCCTGAGCGAGCTGGGCTTCACCCAGGAAATCATCCCGCCGTTCTTCAGCGTCAAGGAAGCGGTGTTCCCGTTCAACAAGTTCCCGGGCGTCGACCCGATCCTCGGCCCGGAAATGAAGTCCACCGGTGAGGTGATGGGCGTCGGTGACAGCTTCGGCGAAGCCTTCGCCAAGGCGCAGATGGGGGCCAGCGAGATCCTGCCGAATGCCGGCGTGGCCTTCATCAGCGTCCGTGAAGACGACAAGCCGGAAGCCATTCAGGTCGCTCGCGATCTGGTCGCCCTGGGCTTCGAGGTGGTCGCCACCGCCGGCACCGCCAAGGTGATCGAGGCCGCCGGCCTGCCGGTCCGTCGGGTGAACAAGGTGACCGAGGGGCGCCCGCACGTGGTCGACATGATCAAGAACGACGAAGTCACCCTGATCATCAATACCACCGAAGGCCGTCAGTCCATCGCGGACTCCTACTCCATCCGTCGTAACGCTCTGCAGCACAAGATCTACTGCACCACCACCATCGCGGCGGGGCAGGCGGTCTGCGAGGCGCTCAAGTTCGGTCCCGAGAAGACCGTGCGCCGTCTGCAGGATCTGCATGCAGGAATCAACGCATGAACAAGTACCCCATGACCGTCCAGGGCGCCCGCGCCCGGGAAGAAGAGCTGGCGCACCTGACCAAGGTGCGTCGCCCGGCGCTCAGCCAGGCGATCGCCGAAGCCCGAGAGCTGGGTGACCTCAAGGAAAACGCCGAATACCATGCCGCCCGCGAGGAGCAGGGCATGGTCGAGGCGCGCGTACGTGATATCGAGGGTCGCCTGCAGAATGCGGTGATCATCGACGTCACCACCATCGCCCATACCGGCAAGGTGATCTTCGGCACCACCGTGGAAATCGCCAACGTCGAGACCGACGAGAGCGTCACCTACCAGATCGTTGGCGAAGACGAAGCCGACATCAAGCAGGGCAAGCTTTCCGTGGGTTCGCCCATCGCCCGCGCCCTGGTGGGCAAGAGCGAAGGTGACGTGGTCGGCGTCAACACGCCCAGCGGCCTGGTCGAGTACGAGATTGTCGAAGTTCGCCACGTCTGATCGGTCGGCTGCGCGTGACAGCACAGCCAGCGCCTGGGTGCTGCTGCAGACCCTCTGGGTCGGCGGCATCTGGACGTTGCACTTTCTGGTGCTGCCGGGGCTGGCGAGTGTCGGCCTGGCGTCCTTGCTGATCGAGGAAGTGGCGCGCACCCTGGTGCCGCAGATGGTCGGCATCACGCTGGGCGCAGTGCTGCTGCAGGCTGTGCTGCTGGTGCGACGGTGTGGCGTGCCGGCGCTGTGGCGAGCGCGTAGCGGGCAGTTGCTGCTCGCGGTGCTGGTCGTCTCGCTGGCCTTTATGGTTTCGCTGGCGCTCTGGCCGCAGGCGCTGCGCTGGCAGCTGTTCTGCTACCTGCTGCTGGCGTTCTTCGGGGTATTGCTGGTGTTGCAGCCCGTGCCTGGCAAGGCCATGGCAGCCGACCCGCAGGTCGGCTGAACACCTGAATCAGCCCTGGTAGCGGCTGATGTTGGACAGGTTGCGATTGGCCTTGGGGTTCTTGCGGTACAGCAGCGCCATCTTGCCGATGATCTGCGCCAGTTCGGCCTTGCTGGCCTTGCACAGTTCATCGACTACTGCCAGGCGGTCGTCGCGCTCGGTGACACGCACCTGGATCTTGATCAGCTCATGGTCGTTCAGCGCGCGCTCGAGCTCGGCCAGTACGCCTTCGGTAACACCGTTGTCGGCGACGATCAATACCGGTTTCAGGTGGTGGCCGATAGATTTGAACTGTTTCTTCTGCTCTTGAGTGAGCGGCATAATCTGAACCCTGCGTATTAATCTGGGAAAGCGGGCTATTTTAACCGAGCCGCCCGAGGCCCGCCCAGTTATTCATTCTGTTCTCTCGAGGTGTTGTGTGGCCCGTTCCAAGACCAGCCAGCGTTGGCTGAAAGAGCATTTCGACGATCCCTACGTCAAAATGGCGCAAAAGGACGGCTACCGTTCACGTGCCAGCTACAAGCTGTTGGAAGTGCAGGAGAAGGATCGCATCCTGCGCCCCGGCATGACCGTGGTCGACCTCGGCGCCGCGCCGGGTGGCTGGTCCCAGGTCACCAGCCGGGTGATCGGCGACAAGGGGCGACTGATCGCCTCCGACATCCTGGAGATGGACAGCATCCCGGACGTCACCTTCATTCAGGGCGACTTCACCGACGACGCGGTGTTCGCCCGGATTCTCGAGGCCATCGACAATAATCCCGTCGACCTTGTGATTTCCGATATGGCCCCCAATATGAGTGGGGTGAGGGCCGCCGATCAGCCGCGTGCCATGTACCTGTGCGAGCTGGCGCTGGATCTGGCCGGCCGCGTGCTCAAGCCCGGCGGCGACTTCCTGATCAAGATCTTCCAGGGCGAGGGTTTCGACGAGTACCACAAGGAGGTGCGCCGTCAGTTCGACAAGGTGCAGATGCGCAAACCCCTGTCGTCCCGTGATCGCTCCCGCGAGCAGTATTTGCTGGCCCGAGGCTTCAAGGGTCAAAGTGTCGAGTAAAACCAATGGCGTGGTTGTCAGTCCAAGCCAAGACGCGCATCGTAATGGGCAGATGTCTCATAAAGGGTTACAGACGGTGTCAGCCATGAGCGGGCGTTTGTAGTAAGTTAGATCGGTTTACAACTGGTCGTCATGCGAAGCACGCTTCGGCAAGGGGCCTGCTTCAGAGGGTAGCTAATTGAACGACATGGCAAAGAATCTGATCCTGTGGCTGATCATCGCCGCCGTCCTCGTAACGGTGATGAACAACTTCTCGAGCCCCAGCGAGACCAACAAGCTCAACTACTCGCAATTCATCGAGCAGGTGCAGAGCGGCGGGGTCAAGCGCGTCACCGTCGATGGCTACATCATCAGCGGCATGCGTTCCGACGGCTCCTCGTTCGAGACCGTGCGCCCGGCGATCCAGGACAATGGCCTGATCAAGGACCTGATGGACAACAACGTCGAGATCGTCGGCAAGCAGCCCGAGCAGCAGAGCATCTGGACCCAGCTGCTGGTCGCCAGCTTCCCGATTCTGGTGATCATCGCCGTGTTCATGTTCTTCATGCGCCAGATGCAGGGCGGCGCCGGCGGCAAGGGCGGGCCGATGAGCTTCGGCAAGTCCAAGGCGCGCCTGCTCTCCGAAGATCAGGTCAAGACCACCTTCGCCGACGTCGCCGGTTGCGACGAGGCCAAGGAAGAAGTCAGCGAGCTGGTCGAGTTCCTGCGCGATCCGGGCAAATTCCAGCGCCTGGGTGGCCGCATCCCCCGTGGCGTGCTGATGGTCGGCTCGCCGGGTACCGGTAAGACCCTGCTGGCCAAGGCGGTTGCCGGCGAAGCCAAGGTACCGTTCTTCACCATTTCCGGCTCCGACTTCGTCGAGATGTTCGTCGGTGTCGGCGCCTCCCGCGTGCGCGACATGTTCGAGCAGGCCAAGAAGCACGCGCCGTGCATCATCTTCATCGACGAGATCGACGCCGTCGGTCGCCACCGTGGCGCCGGCATGGGCGGCGGTCATGACGAGCGCGAACAGACCCTCAACCAGTTGCTGGTGGAGATGGATGGCTTCGAGATGAACGATGGCATCATCGTCATCGCCGCTACCAACCGTCCCGACGTGCTCGACCAGGCGCTGCTGCGTCCGGGCCGTTTCGACCGTCAGGTGGTCGTCGGCCTGCCGGACATCCGTGGCCGCGAGCAGATTCTCAACGTGCACATGCGCAAGATCCCCATGGGTGAAGACGTCAAGGCAGCGGTCATCGCCCGTGGTACGCCTGGCTTCTCCGGGGCTGACCTGGCCAACCTGGTCAACGAGGCCTCGCTGTTCGCCGCCCGGGCCGGCAAGCGCCTGGTGGAAATGAAGGAATTCGAGCTGGCCAAGGACAAGATCATGATGGGCGCCGAGCGCAAGACCATGGTCATGTCCGACAAGGAGAAGCTCAACACCGCCTATCACGAGGCCGGCCACGCCATCGTCGGTCGTCTGGTGCCCGAGCACGATCCGGTCTACAAGGTCACCATCATTCCCCGCGGCCGCGCCCTGGGCGTGACCATGTTCCTGCCCGAGGAAGATCGCTACAGCCTCAGCAAGCGTGCGCTGACCAGCCAGATCTGCTCGCTGTACGGCGGCCGTATCGCCGAAGAGATGACCCTGGGCTTCGATGGCGTCACCACAGGGGCGTCCAACGACATCATGCGTGCCAGCCAGATCGCGCGCAACATGGTCACCAAGTGGGGTCTGTCCGAGAAGTTGGGTCCGCTGCTGTACGCCGAAGATGACGATCAGCCGTTCCTGCGGGGCGGTGGTGGTTCCTCCGGTGCCAGCGTATCGGGCGAAACGGCCAAGCTGATCGATTCCGAAGTGCGGGCGATCATCGACAACTGCTACAACACCGCCAAGCAGATCCTGACCGACAACCGTGACAAGCTCGACGCCATGGCCGAAGCGCTGATGAAGTTCGAGACCATCGATATCGATCAGATCGACGACATCATGAGCGGCCGTACCGTGCGCGAGCCGAAGGACTGGACCGGCGGCGGCAACGATGCCGGCAAGCCGTCTGCCAAGCCTGACGAAGCGGATCGTCCCGAGAAGCCCATCGGCGGTCCTGCCGCCGAGGTATAAAACCGTCACATGTCTCTAGTGCAAAAAAACAACCGGCTGCCCTGTGGCAGCCGGTTTCTTGATTTGGGCCATCCGCAAGTGATGGGCATCCTCAACGTCACCCCCGACTCCTTTTCCGATGGTGGCCGCTTCGCCTTGCGCGATGCGGCGTTGCGGCATGCCGAAGGCATGGTGCGCGCCGGCGCGACACTGATCGATATCGGCGGCGAGTCAACGCGCCCCGGTGCGGCCCCGGTGTCGGTGGCCGAAGAGCTGGAGCGTGTCGCGCCGATGGTGGAAGCGGTCGCTGCCGAGCTGGACGTGATCATTTCCGTGGATACCTCCACCCCCGAGGTGATGCGCGAGTCGGCTCGGCTCGGTGCCGGTATGATCAACGACGTGCGCTCGCTGCAGCGCGAGGGCGCCCTGCAGGCGGCTGCCGAGAGTGGTCTGCCGGTTTGCCTGATGCACATGCGTGGCGAACCCACGACCATGCAGCAACGCCCCCGGTACGATGACGTGCTGGAAGCGGTGGCCGACTTTCTGCGCGAGCGCCTGGCGGTCTGCGAGGCGGCCGGCATCGCAGCGCAGCGTATCGTGCTCGATCCGGGTTTCGGCTTCGCCAAGACGCTGGAGCATAATCTCAGCCTGTTCAGGCGCATGCCGGCGCTGCAGGCTTTTGGTCTGCCGCTGCTGGTCGGCGTCTCGCGCAAGAGTATGATTGGCGCCGTGCTGGGCCGCGAAGTCGACGGTCGCCTGTACGGCAGCCTGGCCCTGGCGGCGTTGGCGGTCGCCAAGGGGGCGCACATCCTGCGTGTGCACGATGTGGCGGAAACCGTCGACGTGGTGCGCATGGTCGCTGCGGTCGAAGCGGCGCAGTAAACAGAAAAAGGGAGTTGTCGTTTTGAGTCGCAAGTATTTTGGCACCGATGGTATCCGTGGGCGCGTCGGTCAGTACCCCATTACCCCGGATTTCATGCTCAAGCTGGGCTGGGCCGCCGGCATGGCGTTTCGCAAGCAGGGCAAGTGCCGCATCCTGATTGGCAAGGACACGCGTATCTCCGGCTACATGTTCGAGTCGGCACTGGAGGCTGGGCTCTCTGCGGCCGGTGCTGACGTCATGCTGCTGGGGCCTATGCCGACGCCGGCGATCGCCTACCTGACGCGCACCTTCCATGCCGAGGCGGGTATCGTCATCAGCGCCTCGCACAACCCGCACCATGACAACGGCATCAAGTTCTTCTCGGGGCAGGGCACCAAGCTGCCCGATGAAGTCGAGCTGATGATCGAGGAACTGCTCGACGCGCCGATGACCGTGGTCGAGTCCGAGCAGCTCGGCAAGGTGTCGCGTATCAACGACGCCGCGGGTCGCTATATCGAGTTCTGCAAGAGCAGCGTGCCGACCAGTACCGACTTCTCCGGCCTGAAAATCGTGCTCGACTGCGCCCACGGCGCGGCCTACAAGGTGGCGCCGGCGGTATTCCAGGAGCTGGGTGCCGAGGTGTCGGTGCTGTCGGCCCAGCCCAACGGGCTGAATATCAACGCCGATTGCGGCTCCACCCATATCGAGAACCTGCAGGCCGAAGTCACGGCGCGCCATGCCGACCTGGGTATCGCCTTCGACGGCGATGCCGATCGGGTGTTGATGGTCGACCATACCGGTGCGGTGGTGGATGGTGACGAGCTGCTGTTCATCATCGCCCGCGATCTGCAGGCCCGCGGCAAGCTGCAGGGCGGCGTGGTCGGCACGCTGATGAGCAACCTGGGTCTGGAGCTCGCGCTCAAGGAACTGGACATCCCCTTCGTGCGCGCCAATGTCGGCGACCGTTACGTGATCGCCGAGCTGCTCGAACGTGGCTGGCAGGTGGGCGGAGAAAATTCCGGGCACCTGGTATGCTTCCAGCACGTGACGACCGGTGATGCCATCGTCGCCGCGCTGCAGGTGCTGCTGGCCATTCGTCGCCGCGATCAGAGCCTGGCCGAAGCGCGCCAGGGGCTGCGCAAGTGCCCGCAAGTGTTGGTCAATGTGCGTTTCGGCGGTGGTATCGATCCGCTCAAGCATCCCGATGTACAGGCTGCCAGCGACAGTGTGACCCAGCGCATGGCCGGCCGCGGCCGCGTGCTGCTGCGCAAGTCCGGCACCGAGCCGCTGGTGCGGGTGATGGTCGAAGGCGAGGAGGAAACCCAGGTTCGTGCCTATGCCGATGAATTGGCTGAAATTGTCTCGCGCGTCTGTGCTTGATTCGGCTTGCCAGTCCCCAAGCGGTTGGGTAACATCTGCGCCCTCTTTGACCAACGAGGTAAAGCATGCGTCGCTCAATGGTTGCTGGTAACTGGAAAATGCACGGTACCCGCGCCAGTGTCGCAGAGCTGATCGATGGTCTGGGTCGGCAGGCGCTGCCTGCCGACGTCGAAGTTGCAGTGTTTCCTGTCAGCGTGCACCTCGGTCAGGTTGTCGAGGGGCTCGCTGGTCGTGCGGTGTCGGTAGGCGCCCAGGACTGTGCGGTCGAAGCCGGGCAGGGCGCATTGACTGGAGAGGTGTCGAGCGAGCAGCTGCGCGATGCGGGTTGCAAGCTGGTGCTGGTCGGTCATTCCGAGCGTCGCCTGATTCTGGGTGACAGCGATGAGCAGGTCGTGCGCAAGTTCGCGGCGGCTCAGCTCAACGGGCTGGTGCCGGTGCTGTGCGTCGGGGAGACCCTGGAGCAGCGCGAGGCGGGCGAAACCCTCAGGGTGGTTGCCGGTCAGCTCGATAGCGTGATCGAGGCGCTAGGTGTTGCAGCGCTGTCGAGTGCGGTGGTGGCGTACGAGCCGGTCTGGGCCATTGGCACCGGGCTGACCGCAACGCCTCAGCAGGCGCAGGATGTACATGCGGCAATTCGCGCGCAAGTCGCTGCGAAAGACCCGCAGGTGGCAAGTGGTTTGAGAATTCTTTATGGCGGCAGCGTCAAGGCCGCCAATGCAGCCGAGCTTTTCGGCATGCCTGATATCGATGGGGGGCTTGTGGGTGGAGCCTCTCTGAATGCGGATGAGTTCGGTGCGATCTGTCGCGCTGCAGGAAACTAAGAATATGCTGGAAACAGGCGTTGTAGTTCTTCATCTGCTGGCAGCGATCGGTGTGGTTGTGCTGGTTCTGCTGCAGCAGGGTAAAGGTGCCGATGCAGGTGCTTCGTTTGGTGCGGGTGCGTCCAATACCGTTTTCGGTAGTCAAGGAAGCACTACCTTTCTGAGCCGAGTTACTGCTATACTCGCCGCCAGTTTTTTCATTACCAGCTTGGGGTTAGCGTATTTTGCTAATCAAAAGTCTGATACACTGGGTCAGGCTGGTTTGCCAGATCCGGCAGTGATGGAAGTGCCGCAGGGTAACAAGCCTGCAGAAGATGTGCCGGTGCTTGAGCAGCAACAGCAAGCGCCAACTTCGGGTGAGCAAGACGTACCTCAGGCTCCCGAAGCGCAGTAAGTGTCAAATTTGCCGAGGTGGTGGAATTGGTAGACACGCTACCTTGAGGTGGTAGTGGCCATAGGCTGTAGGGGTTCGAGTCCCCTTCTCGGTACCAATTGAACGGAACAGCCCGCTGCATGCGGGCTTTTCTGTATCTGGGGGTTGGTTGACCTGTATGGCGGTTCAGCCTTATAATCCGCTCCCAGTTTTAGCGCGGGGTGAACAGTCCGGTAGCTCGTCGGGCTCATAACCCGAAGGTCGTTGGCTCAAGTCCATCCCCCGCAGCCAGTTGTCACTGAGCCCCTTTCAAGGGGCTTTTTGTTAGCTGGCAGACAGATTTACCGCCGTCTGGGCGGTCTTGTAGATGGGCGTTTCGCCCATTTTTTATTTGCACAGCATGCGCGAGGGGTTCAGGTGTCGAGCAAGCTAGAACAGTTGCAGGCCTTGGTGGCCCCGGTAGTCGAAGCGCTTGGCTACGAATGCTGGGGTATCGAGTTCCTGTCTCAGGGGCGGCATTCGCTGCTGCGTATCTACATCGATCATGCCGACGGCATTCTCATCGACGACTGCGAGAAGGTCAGCCGGCAGATCAGCGGCGTTCTCGACGTCGAGGATCCCATCAGTGCGGAGTACACCCTCGAGGTGTCGTCGCCTGGTATGGATCGGCCACTGTTCACGTTGGCCCAGTTCGCCAGTCACGTCGGCGAGCAGGTGAAAATCAAGTTGCGCTCACCGTTCGAAGGGCGCCGCAACTTTCAGGGTCTGCTCCGCGGTGTGGAGGAAGAGGACGTGGTGGTGCAGGTGGATGACCACGAGTTTCTTTTGCCGATCGATATGATCGACAAGGCCAACATTATCCCCCGATTTGATTGAGACACGGATCCTGCGGGATCGGAATGTGTCGATCCCAATGGATTGCGAAAGGCGAGGCGTACGATGAGCAAAGAAGTACTGCTGGTTGTTGAGTCGGTATCCAATGAAAAGGGCGTACCGGCCGCTGTGATTTTCGAGGCGCTGGAGTTGGCGCTGGCCACGGCGACCAAGAAACGTTTTGAAGATGAAGTCGAACTGCGGGTGGCGATCAACCGCCAGAGTGGTAGCTACGAGACCTTCCGCTGCTGGACCGTGGTCGACGAGGAAAACTTCGAGGATCCGGCGCACCAGGTAACGACTGACATGCCGCGTGCGGTCGAGGCCAACGCCAAGGTCGGCGATGTACTCGAGGAGAAGATCGAGTCCATCGAATTCGGGCGTATCGCTGCGCAGACCGCCAAGCAGGTCATCGTGCAGAAGGTGCGTGAAGCCGAGCGCGCCCAGGTCGTCGAAGCCTATCGCGAGCGCCTGGGTGAGATCATCGCCGGTACCGTCAAGAAGGTTACCCGCGACAACGTCATCGTCGACCTAGGCGCCAACGCCGAGGCCCTGCTGGCTCGCGAAGACATCATCCCGCGTGAGACCTTCCGTGTCGGCGTGCGCCTGCGTGCGCTGCTCAAGGAAATCCGCACCGAGAACCGCGGCCCTCAGCTGATCCTGTCGCGTACCGCGCCGGAAATGCTGATCGAGCTGTTCCGCATCGAGGTGCCGGAGATCGCCGAAGGCCTCATCGAAGTCAAGGCCGCCTCCCGTGACCCGGGTTCGCGCGCCAAGATCGCGGTACGTTCCAAGGACAAGCGCATCGACCCGCAAGGCGCCTGCATCGGCATGCGCGGCTCGCGCGTTCAGGCGGTTTCCGGCGAACTGGTCGGTGAGCGTGTGGATATCGTGCTGTGGGACGACAACCCGGCGCAGTTCGTCATCAACGCCATGTCGCCGGCTGAAGTCGCGGCGATCATCGTCGATGAGGATGCCCATGCCATGGACATCGCCGTTGGCGAGGACAACCTGGCCCAGGCCATCGGCCGTGGTGGTCAGAACGTGCGTCTGGCCAGTCAGCTGACCGGCTGGACGCTGAACGTGATGACCGAGGCGGACATCCAGGCCAAGCAGCAGGCCGAGACCGGCGATATCCTGCAGGGCTTCATCGACGAGCTGGAAGTCGACGAAGAACTGGCCCAGGTGCTGGTCGAAGAGGGCTTCACCAGCCTGGAAGAAATCGCCTACGTGCCGATGGAAGAGATGCTCAGCATCGACGGTTTCGACGAGGAAATCGTCAACGAACTGCGCTCTCGGGCGAAGGATCGTTTGCTGACCAAGGCCATCGCCACGGAAGAAAAACTGGCAGACGCCCAGCCGGCCGAAGACCTCCTCGAAGTCGAGGGTATGGACAAAGGCCTGGCGCAGGAACTGGCAGTACGCGGGGTGGTTACCCGTGAAGACCTGGCCGAGCAGTCGATCGACGACCTGCTCGACATCGACGGCATCGACGAAGAGCGTGCCGGCAAGCTGATCATGGCCGCCCGAGCCCATTGGTTCGAGTAAGTTTTACGGCCTGAGGAGAGAAGTGCATGACGCAAGTCACGGTGAAAGAACTGGCCCAAGTGGTCGACACACCGGTAGAGCGCCTGCTGCAGCAGATGCGAGAGGCGGGTTTGCCGCACAGCAGTGCCGAGCAAGTTGTCACCGATAACGAAAAGCAGGCCCTGCTTGCTCACCTGAAGAGCAGCCACGGCGACAAGAAAGCCGAGGAACCGCGCAAGATTACCTTGCAGCGCAAGACCACCAGCACCCTCAAGGTTGCGGGTAGCAAGACCATCAGCGTTGAAGTGCGCAAGAAGAAGACCTTCGTCAAGCGCAGCAACGAAGAGATCGAAGCCGAGAAACAGCGCGAGCTCGAAGAGCAGCGTGCTGCGGCCGAAGCTGCTCGCCTGAAAGCCGAGGAAGAAGCCAAGCGCCAGGCCGAAGAAGAGGCCAAGCGTCAGGCGGCTGCGGCGCCGGCCGAGCGTACTGCGCAAGCGGCTGCGGCCCCGGCCGTCGTCGACGCACCGGTTGCCCCGGCCGTTGACGAGCGCAAGAAGGAAGAGCCGCGCCGACCGGACAAGAGCCGTAGCGACGAAGCCGATCGCCGTGGTGGCGAGCGCAAGACCACCCAGCACCGCCCGACCGTCAAGGAAAAGGCGCCTGCTCCGCGTGTCGCGCCGCGTACCATCGACGAAGAGAGCGATGGCTTCCGTCGCGGTGGTCGTGGCAAGTCCAAGCTCAAGAAGCGCAATCAGCATGGCTTCCAGGCTCCGGCTGGCCCGGTGGTGCGTGAAGTGTCGATCGGCGAGACCATCACCGTGGGCGAACTGGCCCAGCAGATGTCGGTGAAGGCTGCTGAAGTCATCAAGTTCATGTTCAAGATGGGCTCGCCTGCCACCATCAACCAGGTGCTGGATCAGGAGACCGCTCAGCTGGTCGCCGAAGAGTTGGGCCACAAGGTCAAGCTGGTCAGCGACAACGCGCTCGAAGAGCAGCTGGCCGAGTCTCTGAAGTTCGAAGGCGAGGCGATCTCCCGTGCGCCGGTGGTGACCGTCATGGGTCACGTCGACCATGGCAAGACCTCGCTGCTCGACTACATCCGTCGTGCCAAGGTGGCATCCGGCGAGGCCGGGGGCATCACCCAGCACATCGGTGCCTACCACGTGGAAACCGAGCGCGGCATGGTGACCTTCCTCGACACCCCGGGTCACGCGGCGTTCACCGCCATGCGTGCCCGTGGTGCCAAGGCCACCGACATCGTCATCCTCGTGGTGGCGGCCGACGACGGCGTGATGCCGCAGACCCAGGAAGCGGTGCAGCACGCGAAAGCGGCTGGCGTACCGATCGTGGTCGCGGTGAACAAGATCGACAAGCCCGATGCCAACCCGGACAACATCAAGAACGGCCTGGCCGCGCTCGACGTGATTCCGGAAGAGTGGGGCGGCGACGCACCGTACGTGCATGTGTCGGCCAAGATGGGTACCGGCGTGGACGAGCTGCTCGAAGCGGTTCTGCTGCAGGCCGAAGTCCTCGAACTCAAGGCCATGCCGTCGGCACCTGGTCGTGGCGTGGTCGTCGAATCGCGCCTGGACAAGGGCCGCGGCCCGGTGGCCACCGTGCTGGTTCAGGACGGTACGCTGCGCCAGGGCGATATGGTGCTGGTCGGCTCCAACTACGGCCGCATCCGCGCCATGCTGGACGAGAACGGCAAGCCTGTTAAGGAAGCCGGCCCGTCCATCCCGGTCGAGATTCTCGGCCTGGACGGCACACCGGAAGCCGGTGACGACATGACCGTCGTGGCCGACGAGAAGAAGGCCCGCGAGGTTGCGCTGTTCCGTCAGGGCAAGTTCCGCGAAGTGAAACTGGCACGTGCCCACGCCGGCAAGCTGGAAAACATCTTCGAAAGCATGGGCCAGGAAGAGAAGAAGACCCTCAACATCGTGCTCAAGTCCGATGTGCGGGGTTCTCTCGAGGCACTGCAGGGCTCGCTCAGCACCCTGGGCAACGACGAAGTGCAGGTGCGCGTGGTCGGTGGCGGCGTCGGTGGTATCACCGAGTCCGATGCCAACCTGGCTCTGGCGTCGAACGCCGTGCTGTTCGGCTTCAACGTCCGTGCTGACGCCGGTGCGCGCAAGATTGTCGAGGCCGAAGGCCTGGACATGCGCTACTACAACGTCATCTACGACATCATCGAGGACGTCAAGAAGGCGCTCACCGGTATGCTCGGCAGCGACGTTCGCGAGAACATCCTCGGCATCGCCGAAGTGCGCGACGTGTTCCGTTCGCCGAAGTTCGGTGCGGTGGCCGGTTGTATGGTGGTCGAGGGTACGGTCTACCGTAACCGTCCGATCCGCGTACTGCGTGACGACGTGGTGATCTTCGAAGGCGAGCTGGAGTCCCTGCGTCGCTTCAAGGACGACATGGCCGAAGTGCGTAACGGCATGGAGTGCGGTATCGCCGTGAAGAGCTACAACGACGTCAAGGTCGGCGACAAGATCGAAGTGTTCGAGAAAGTCCAGGTGGCTCGCAGCCTGTAATCGCGAGTCGCAACACGCAACGCCCGGCCCCGCATCTGCGCGGCCGGGCGTTTGCCGCTTTTGAGTCCGCTGCCTTTGCAGGCAGCGAGACGAGTGGAAGGTAGCAACGATGGCAAAAGACTACAGCCGTGCCCAGCGTATCGGCGACCAGATTCAACGCGAGTTGGCGCAGCTGATTCGTACCGAAGTCAAAGACCCGCGCCTGGGTGGCCTGGTCACCGTTACCGCGGTCGATGTCAGCCGTGACGCCAGCCATGCCAAGGTGTTCATCACCGTCATGGGCGCCGAGCCGCAGGAGGGTTCCGACCCCATCGCGCAGAGCCTCAAGGTGCTCAACGACGCCAGTGGTTTCCTGCGCATGCAGCTGGGCAAGGCGATGAAGCTGCGCAGCGTGCCGCACCTGCGTTTCCATTACGACGAAAGCATCGTGCGCGGTGCCCAGTTGTCGGCGCTGATCGAGCGTGCGGTGACCGAGGACAGCAAGCACGTCGACAGCGATACCGAGGCCAAGGAGTAAGCGCGTGGCCCAGGTTAAGCGTATTCGTCGCAAGGTCGACGGCATCATCCTGCTCGACAAGCCCAAGGGCTTCAGCTCCAACGCGGCGCTGCAGAAGGTGCGCTGGTTGCTCAATGCCGAGAAGGCCGGGCACACCGGCAGCCTCGATCCGCTGGCCACCGGCGTGCTGCCGCTGTGCTTCGGCGAGGCGACCAAGTTCTCCCAGTACCTGCTCGATGCCGACAAGGGCTACGAGACGGTCATGCAGCTGGGCGTCACCACCACCACGGCCGATGCCGAGGGTGAGGTGATCGAACGTCGCGAGGTGAATGTCGACGGCGCGGACATCGAGGCGCTGCTGCCGCGTTTTCGTGGTGACATCAGCCAGGTGCCGCCGATGTATTCGGCGCTCAAGCGCGACGGCCAGCCGCTGTACAAGCTTGCCCGTGCCGGAGAAGTAGTGGAGCGCGAGGCGCGTTCTGTTACTATTGCGCGCCTGGAGTTGCTGTCCTGCGCTGCCGACCGGGCGAGCCTGGCGGTGGATTGCAGCAAAGGCACCTATATCCGCACGCTGGTCGAGGATATCGGTCACCTGCTGGGCTGCGGCGCCCATGTCGCCGAGCTGCGTCGTACCAAGGCCGGCCCGTTCGACCTGGCGCAGAGTGTCAGCCTGGATGAATTGCTGCAGGCCCACGAAGAGGGTGGCAACGAAGCCGTCGATCGCTTCCTGCTGCCGGTGGACAGCGGGTTGGAGCATTGGCCGCTGCTGAGCTTCTCGGAGCACAGTGCGTTCTACTGGCTGCAAGGGCAGCCGGTTCGCGCCGCGGACGCGCCGAAGTTCGGCATGGTCCGGGTGCAAGATCACAATGCTCGCTTCATCGGTATCGGTGAAGTGAGCGAAGACGGGCGCATTGCGCCGCGTCGTCTGATTCGGTCCGCGTGACCGTGGCGAGCCGTTTCGGCGGCTCGTAACGAGGGTGGCTGTCAATAGGCACGGTCATACCTCCTTTTAAAACACGGGAAGCGATTCCCGGCCTATTGAGACTGTCCTTGCGACTGTCTCCAGATGAGAGGATGCCCATATGGCACTCAGCGTTGAAGAAAAAGCCCAGATCGTTAACGACTACAAGCAAGCCGAAGGCGATACCGGTAGCCCGGAAGTCCAGGTTGCTCTGCTGTCCGCCAACATCAACAAGCTGCAAGGCCACTTCAAGGCCAACGGCAAAGACCACCACTCGCGTCGTGGCCTGATCCGCATGGTCAACCAGCGCCGCAAGCTGCTGGACTACCTGAAGGGTAAGGACACCAGCCGTTACAGCGCCCTGATCGGTCGCCTGGGTCTGCGTCGCTAAGCAATGCTTAGTCGTCGTTGACCGCAAAAGCTGGAAGTGGGCTCGCCCCGCTTCCAGCTTTTGCGTTTATGCTCTACCCGTTTTTAGCAGCACCGAAGCCCTTTGCCGCTTCACCTCTGGACAGTGCCGGGCCGACTCCCGCAGCGATTGCCCACGAATTCGCAAGAACCGTTTCCCCCAAAGGCAACAGAGAGAAGGAAAACACCGTGAACCCGGTAATCAAGAAATTTCAATTCGGTCAGTCGACCGTCACCCTCGAGACTGGCCGTATCGCCCGTCAGGCTTCCGGCGCCGTGCTGGTCACCGTCGACAACGACGTCACCGTGCTGGTCACCGTGGTAGGCGCCAAGTCCGCCGACCCGAGCAAGGGCTTCTTCCCGCTGTCCGTGCACTACCAGGAAAAGACCTACGCAGCCGGCAAGATCCCTGGCGGCTTCTTCAAGCGTGAAGCGCGCCCGAGCGAGAAGGAAACCCTGACCTCGCGCCTGATCGATCGTCCGATCCGCCCGCTGTTCCCGGAAGGCTTCCAGAACGAAGTGCAGGTCATCTGCACCGTGGTCTCCACCAGCAAGAAGACCGATCCGGACATCGCCGCGATGATCGGTACCTCGGCTGCCCTGGCCATCTCCGGCATCCCGTTCGACGGCCCCATCGGTGCCGCCCGTGTTGCCTACCACCCCGAGACCGGCTACCTGCTGAACCCGAACTACGAGCAGCTCAAGGCGTCGAGCCTGGACATGGTCGTGGCCGGTACCAAAGACGCGGTACTGATGGTCGAATCCGAAGCCAAGGAACTGACCGAAGACCAGATGCTGGGCGCCGTGCTGTTCGCCCATGACGAATTCCAGGCCGTCATCCAGGCCGTTACCGAACTGGCCGCCGAAGCCGGCAAGCCGCGTTGGGACTGGCAGGCCGCTGCCGCCAACACCAGCCTGCTGGACGCCATCCGCGCCGAGTTCGGTGCCGCGATTTCCGACGCCTACACCATCATCATCAAGCAGGATCGCTATGCGCGCCTGGGCGAGCTGCGCGACCAGGTGGTTGCCAAGTTCTCCGGTGAGGAAGGCCAGCCGAGCGCTGGCGAAGTCAAAGACGCCTTCGGCGAAATCGAATACCGCACCGTGCGCGAGAACATCGTCAACGGCAAGCCGCGTATCGATGGCCGTGACACCCGTACCGTACGTGGCCTGAACATCGAAGTCGGGGTGCTGGACAAGACCCACGGCTCGGCCCTGTTCACCCGTGGCGAAACCCAGGCGCTGGTCGTGGCCACCCTCGGTACCGCCCGCGATGCGCAGCTGCTCGACACCCTCGAAGGCGAGAAGAAAGACCCCTTCATGCTGCACTACAACTTCCCGCCGTACTCGGTGGGTGAGTGTGGTCGCATGGGCGCCACCGGTCGTCGTGAAATCGGCCACGGCCGCCTGGCCCGTCGTGGCGTTGCCGCCATGCTGCCGAGCGCCGACGAGTTCCCGTACACCATCCGTATCGTCTCGGAGATCACCGAGTCCAACGGTTCGTCCTCCATGGCTTCCGTTTGCGGTGCTTCCCTGGCCCTGATGGACGCCGGTGTACCGATGAAGGCGCCGGTTGCCGGTATCGCCATGGGTCTGGTCAAGGAAGGCGAGAAATTCGCCGTGCTGACCGACATCCTCGGTGACGAAGACCACCTGGGCGACATGGACTTCAAGGTAGCCGGTACCGCCAATGGCGTCACTGCGCTGCAGATGGACATCAAGATCCAGGGCATCACCGAAGAGATCATGGAGATCGCCCTGAACCAGGCCCTGGAAGCGCGCCTGAACATCCTCGGCCAGATGAACCAGGTGATCGCCCAGTCGCGCAGCGAGCTGTCGGCCAACGCTCCGACCATGCTGGCGATGAAGATCGACCAGGACAAGATCCGTGACGTCATCGGCAAGGGCGGCGCCACCATCCGCGCCATCTGCGAAGAAACCAAGGCGTCGATCGACATCGAAGACGACGGCTCGATCAAGATCTTCGGCGAAACCAAGGAAGCCGCCGACGCCGCCAAGCAGCGCGTACTGGCGATCACCGCCGAGGCCGAGATCGGCAAGATCTACGTCGGCAAGGTCGAGCGTATCGTCGACTTCGGCGCCTTCGTCAACATCCTGCCGGGCAAGGACGGTCTGGTGCACATCTCCATGCTCAGCGATGCACGCGTGGAGAAGGTCACCGACATCCTCAAGGAAGGCCAGGAAGTGGAAGTGCTGGTACTGGACGTGGACAACCGCGGCCGTATCAAGCTGTCCATCAAGGACGTCGCCGCTGCCAAGGCCTCGGGTGTCTGATCCGGGCTGAAGCCGCCGCGTCGAGAAAGCCAGTCAGGGTGACCTGACTGGCTTTTTTATTGGCTGCCATTCGGCATGGCCAACCGCGCCCGGCGTTCTGGTGCCTCACCCGGAGGGCGGGTTAAGGTGGCGTTTTTGCCGGAGAAACCCATGGCATCCGTTCTGGTCGCCGCCCAGTGTGCGGTTCGCGCCGGTGACCTCGAGGCCAATCTGGCCACGCACAAGGTTTTCATGCAGCACGCCGCCGAGTCGGGTGCCAGGCTGCTGGTCTTTCCCGAGCTGTCGCTGACCGGCTACGAGCCCACCCTGGCCCGCGATCTGGCGCAGACGCCTGAGAGTGCCCTGTTCGACCCCTTGCGGCGTCTCGCCAGGGAGGCGGGGATGACCACGGTGGTCGGTGTGCCGCTACGTGTGCCGGGCCGCGACAAGCCGCAAATCGCCGCCTGCATCCTGCAGGCCGATGGAGCGCTGGCCTTCTATACCAAACAGTACCTGCACGGCGGTGAAGAGCGGTTCTTTTCCCCGGGCCAGGGCGGCGAGTTGCTGCCTGTCGGTGACCAGCTGGTGGCCCTGTCGGTGTGCGCCGATTTCAGCCACGCCGATCACCCGGCGCGGGCTGCGGCGGGTGGCGCCCGGGTGTACGCCACCAGTGTGCTGATCGGCGAAGGTGGCTATGAGCATGACAGCGCCTTGCTGCTGGGCCATGCGCAGCGCCATGGCATGGCGGTGCTGATGGCCAATCACGGCGGCCCCACGGGAGGCTGGGCGGCAGCAGGGCGTAGTGCCTTCTGGGATGAGCAGGGCCACTGTGTGGCTCAGGTGGGCGGTGCGGGAAACCGTCTGCTGATCGTTGCCGGGCAGCCACGGGATTGGTGCGGGCGAGAGGTCGTGTTGGGATAGGGCAGGCGGTCGTTCGCTGCGTATCAAAAAAAAACGCCAGTCAGGCGCTGCCTGGCTGGCGTTTCTTCGTCGAGCCAGGCCGTGATCAGTCGGTGTACTGGAACAGCTTGACGATCTTCTGCACGCCCGAGGTGCTCTGCACCACATTGCTCGCGGCATTGGCTTCCTGGCGGCTGACCACGCCGAGCAGGTAGACGATACCGTTCTCGGTGATCACCTTGATGCGGCTACCCGGCACGCCGCTGTCGGCGAGCATCTGGGTCTTGATCTTGGTGGTCAGCAGCGAGTCGTTGCTGCGTGCCAGTAGCGAGGTGGGCTGCTGCACCTGCAGTTCGTTATGCACCTTGCGCACGCCCTGTACGGTGCGTGCGGCCTGTTCGGCCGTGGCTTTCAGGTCGGCGCGGGGCGTTTGCCCGGCGATCAGGATCACGCCGTTGTAGCTGCTCACCACGATGCGCGAGGTGGGGCTGGCGAGGTCGGCGTGGGCACGGGTGATGGCGTTGGCGACATTGGGGCCGACGAACTGGTCGTCGATCTTGTTGCCGATGCTGCGGCTGCCGCAGCCGCCCAGGATCAGGCTCAATGCCAGGGCGGCGAGGATCAGTGGCGAACGGGTCATTCTTCACTCCCAAACAGTTGACTGTCGATAAGGTCGCACAAGCAGTGGATGGCCAGTAGATGGACTTCCTGGATGCGCGCCGTGACCTTCGACGGCACGCGAATCTCGACGTCTTCGGGCAACAGCAGCGAGGCCATGCCGCCACCGTCGCGACCGGTCAGGGCGACCACGGTCATTTCCCGGTCGTGGGCGGCCTGGATGGCCTGGATCACGTTGGCGGAGTTGCCGCTGGTGGAAATGGCCAGCAGCACGTCGCCCGGTTGGCCCAGGGCGCGAATTTGCTTGGAGAAGACTTCGTTGTAGCTGTAGTCGTTGGCGATCGAGGTGATCGTCGAGCTGTCGGTGGTCAGGGCGATCGCCGGCAGGCTGGGGCGCTCGCGCTCGAAGCGGTTGAGCAGCTCCGAGGAGAAGTGCTGCGCGTCACCTGCCGAGCCACCGTTGCCGCAGGAGAGGATCTTGCCTTCGCTGAGCAGGGCCTGGACCATTACCTGGCTGGCGTGCTCGATGAACGGAGGCAGGACCTCCATGGCGTGGTGCTTGGTTTCGATGCTGCCTTGAAACAGCTGGCGAATACGGGCTTGCATATCCATGTAGAGCTTTGACCTTGACTATAACGAGGCCTCGGCCCGTGGGCGCGCGGCGCTGTCGTTGGAAACGGCGGTGGACCAGCGTATCGCAGCGAGCCTGGGCTCAACTGTCGAAAGCGTTTCTGATCCATTCCAGTGATGCGGGTCTGCCATGGCCTACGGCTATGACATCGAAACGGCAGGGATGTTTGGCCCAGCGTTTCTCCTGTTGCAGAAATTGCATGGCCGTGGTGATCAGCTTGTCACGCTTGCGCCTGTCGACGCTTTCGACCGCACCGCCCCAGGCACTGTGCTTGCGGTAGCGCACTTCGGCGAATACTACTGTATCGCCATCGAGCATGACCAGATCGAGTTCGCCACGCTGACCGCGCCAGTTCTGGCAGATCAGGCGCAGGCCATGGCTTTGCAGATGCTCGCAGGCGAGGGCTTCGGCCGCTCGCCCGCTGACATGGCGCGGATCGTCACTCAATGTTGCTTTCGGGCAGGCGCTGGACCTGGCCATTGCTGAACTGCGCCCAGGGCAGCCGGCGCTCGACGCGCTGCGCGGCGTTCAGGCTCAGGTTGCCGGACAGGCCTTCGACGCGGCTGTCGGGCAGGGTCTTGAGCTGGTCGAGGCGCGGCGCCAGGCGGAAGGCATCGACGCCCATGGCGTACAGGCGACCCAGGCTGCCGCCGGCTTGCGGCCACTGGCTGTTGACCTGTTGGCGCAGTGGGTCGTTGGCATCCAGCAACCACGGCGTTTCGCAGAAGCGGATACCGTCCAGGTCGCGGTACTGGGCCGCGCTCATGCTGCCGCTGAACAGGTGCGAGGTGGCGTACACCGGTACGTCGCCGGCGTACTGGTAGGCCAGGGTCGGCTTGATCTGCTGAGCCTGTTGCGGCGTGGCGGCGAGGAAGATGAAGTCCACGTCCTGGCGACGCGAGGTGCCGCTGACCTGCAGCAGGCGGGCGACCTGGCTGGCCATGTCCACCGGCTGGTCGATCTGCTCGGCGCCGAGGAAGGTGCCGCCGGCGGCTTGCCAGCTCTGCCGGAAGGCGTCCAGCACGCGATTGCCCCAATCGCCCTTGGGAACCAGGGCCACGGCGTTGCGCATGCCATCGGCCCAGGCGCGGCGAGCGACTTCGCGGGCCTCGTCCTCGGCGGCCAGGCCGAACTGGAACAGCTGGGCCGGGTTCTTGGCGCCCGGCTCGGCATAGTTCAGGGCCAGGGTGGTGATCGGCAGCTGGTCGCGGTTACCCAGCTGGGTGACCAGGTTCTTTTCCAGCGGGCCGATCACCAGCTCCACGCCATCGGCCTGGGCCTGGCGATAGAAGTCGTCCAGGGAGGTCAGGCGGGCGCTGTCGTACAGCTGGATCTGTGGTGGTTTCTCGCCGGCCTGCTGGGCCTGGTAATGGGCCGCCAGAAAGCCATCGCGCAGGGCACGCGATACCGAGGCCAGCTGGCCCTCCTGGGGCAGCAGCAAGGCGATCTTCTCCAGCGGCTTGCTGGACAGCGCGCGCAGGTCGGCGAGGGCCTTGGGCAATTGCTTGGCCGCCGGATGGTTCGGATGCTGGGCCAGCCAGCTGTCGATGGCGTCCTGCTGCTGCTTGAGCGTGCCGACGGTTTTCGCCACCTGGGCCAGCGACAGCCAGCCGGCCAGGTCGGCGTCATCGGCGGTCGGAGCCGGCTCGGCCGGCAGGTTGCTGACCAGGTTCCAGATGTGGTCCTGATTGCGCTGCGCCTCGTCGCCGCTCAGCAGGGGGGCGATGAACACCCGCTCGCGGGCGGCGGCGAGCACCTGGCCGTCCTTCTCCAGCGCGTTGGCGCGGGCCAGCTGGGTGCGCGTCTGCTGCTCGACCGGCAGTTCGCCGAGGCGCTCGAGGCTGGGGTGGGCCAGGGCGGCGAGGGCGGCCTTGGCATCGTTGCGCGCCAGGGCCAGTTCGGCCTTGAGGGTGCTGGCGTAGATCTGCTGCGCCGGCTTGAGCGATTGCAGGTCGACCTGCCCGAGAATGCTCTCGGCGCGTTGCGCGTTGCCCTGCTTGGCGGCCAGGTCGGCGGCCGAGAGGCGCAGCAGCTGGGCGTCTTCGCTCTGGCTGGTGCCGGCTTGCTGGAGCATCTGCTCCACGCTGGCCTGGGGCGTGCGGGGCAGTTCGCCGAGGTTCGAGGAAGGCGAGCTGCTGCATGCAACGAGCAGGCCGGCTAGGCAGAGTGCAGAGAGCGGACGCAGGCAGGCAATCATGTAAGCGATTCCGGTTCTTGAGCAAATGAGCACGGGATTGTACCCAAGGCACTGCCTTGGCGCGACGATGAAGGTGTTAACCGGTACGCAGAGGTCGCAGCTGCTCCCGTGCTGGCGACGGTTTCCGCCCTGGCGGTTCGCACGGGTTACAATGGCCGCTTTCCAGCTATTAGAAGAGGCATTGCCGTGATCGCTAATGACGCATCCCGATCCGCCACGGGCACCCTGTTCGTGGTGGCGACGCCCATTGGCAATCTCGATGACCTCAGTGCCCGGGCATTGAAGGTGCTTGGTGATGTGGCGCTGATCGCTGCCGAAGACACCCGGCACTCGGCGCGGCTGATGCAGCACTTCGGCATCGGCACGCCGCTGGCGGCTTGCCATGAGCACAACGAGCGCGACGAGGGCAATCGCTTCATCGAGCGCTTGCTGGCGGGTGACGATGTAGCGCTGATTTCCGATGCGGGCACGCCGCTGATCTCCGATCCCGGCTATCACCTGGTGCGCCAGGCGCGGGCCGCCGGGGTTCGCGTGGTGCCGGTGCCCGGTGCCTGTGCGTTGATTGCGGCCCTGTCGGCTGCCGGCCTGCCGTCCGATCGCTTCGTCTTCGAAGGCTTTCTGCCGGCCAAGTCCGTGGGCCGGCGCGCGCGTCTCGAGCGGGTTCGCGAGGAGCCGCGCACGCTGATCTTCTATGAAGCGCCGCATCGCATTCTCGAGTGCCTGCAGGACATGCGCGAGGTGTTCGGCGGCGAGCGCCAGGCGCTGCTGGCCCGGGAGCTGACCAAGACCTTCGAGACCCTGCAGGGTATGCCGCTCGAGCAGTTGTGCGAGTGGGTGGCGGGCGATGCCAATCAGCAGCGCGGCGAATGCGTGGTGCTGGTGGCGGGTTGGCAGGCGCCGGAAGACGAGGCGGCGGTGAATGTCGAGGCGCTGCGGGTGCTCGATCTGCTGCTCGCCGAAATGCCCCTCAAGCGTGCGGCAGCACTGGCGGCGCAGATCACCGGGGTGCGCAAGAACCTGCTCTATCAGGCTGCGCTGGAGCGCCAGCAGGACGTTTGACCTTGTTCTTGCCGGGCGCCAGCGGTTACCCTAGGCGGCGGAGAGTCGATCGGACAGTCGCTGCCTTCCATCTGGAAGGGGGAGGAAAGTCCGGGCTCCATAGGGCGGAGTGCCAGGTAACGCCTGGGAGGCGCGAGCCTACGGAAAGTGCCACAGAAAATAACCGCCTAAGCGCTTCGGCGCCGGTAAGGGTGAAAAGGTGCGGTAAGAGCGCACCGCACGGCTGGTAACAGTCCGTGGCTAGGCAAACCCCACTCGGAGCAAGACCAAATAGGGTTCCATTGGCGTGGCCCGCGCTGGAACCGGGTAGGTTGCTAAAGACGTGCAGTGATGTACGTCGTAGAGGAATGACTGTCCTCGACAGAACCCGGCTTACAGATCGACTCTCCACCTCCTTCTGCTTTCGCTTCATCCCCGCATTTCTAATACCGAAAAAATCTTACTCTTAACAAACTACTTTAAGTTCGTTGGGTAGGTTCATGTATGTGGTTGTTTTTTAGCCATCTTTCCCGCTTTGGGCGCTCGTCCCACTTCTCATTTATTCGCTAAATCTCCGTTCTATAAGGAATTTTCCGTTCTGGCGCGCCTTGACGGTGGGGTATGCGCGTTCCTATAGTGTGCTCCGGTGGTAAAAAGTGGCATGAAGTGGGTTTTTTTGGATGCGGATGGCTGAATAAAGGGGAAACGCGATCGTGTTTCGCGGAGCTAACGCCATAAGTCTTGACGCCAAGGGGCGGCTCGCGATGCCAAGTCGGTATCGGGACGAGCTCGTTTCGCGTTCGGCTGGCCAGCTCATCGTCACCATCGATGCCATCGATCCCTGCCTTTGTGTCTACCCCTTGCCGGAGTGGGAAATCATCGAGAACAAGCTGCGCGAGCTGGCTTCCTTCCGTGAAGAGAACCGCCGCCTGCAACGTCTGCTGATTGGTAATGCCGTCGATCTCGAGCTGGATGGCAGTGGTCGTTTCCTGGTTCCACCGCGTCTGCGCGAGTACGCCAAGCTGGACAAGCGCGCGATGTTGGTGGGGCAGCTCAATAAATTTCAACTGTGGGACGAGGATTCCTGGAATGCCGTGGCCGATGCCGATCTGGCCGCCATCAAGCAACCGGGTGCTCTTTCCGATGACCTTCGTGACCTGATTCTGTGAACATGACCGCTACCTTTCGCCATATCACCGTGTTGCTCGAGGAAGCCGTTGCGGCGCTCTCGCTGCGCGCCGATGGCTGCTATGTGGACGGCACGTTCGGGCGGGGAGGACATAGCCGGCTGATCCTGGAGAGGATCGGGCCAGGTGGTCGCTTGCTGGGGTTCGACAAGGACCCTCTCGCAATCGCGACAGGAAATACGCTGGCGGCCGAAGACGGCCGCTTTGTCGTTGTGCAGCGCAGCTTTGCGGAACTTGGCGATGAACTCGTTGTCCGCGGCCTGGCCGGCAGCGTGAGCGGTGTGCTGCTGGATCTGGGCGTGTCCTCGCCGCAACTCGATGACGCCGAGCGCGGCTTCAGCTTTCTCAACGACGGCCCTCTGGACATGCGCATGGATCCCTCGCGGGGCGTCAGCGCTGCGCAGTTCATCGCCAGCGCCGATGAAGACGAGATCGCCCGGGTATTCAAGGAATACGGTGAGGAGCGTTTCGCCAGGCGCATGGCGCGCGCCGTGGTCGCCCGTCGCCAGGAGCAGCCGTTCGAACGCACCGCCGACCTGGCGCAGGTGCTGACCGTGGCCAATCCCGCCTGGGAGAAAGGCAAGAACCCGGCGACCCGTGCCTTCCAGGGCCTGCGCATCCACGTCAACAATGAGCTGGGCGACCTTGAGCGTGGCCTCGACGCCGCGCTGGAAAATCTGGAAGTGGGCGGTCGTCTGGTGGTGATCAGCTTCCATTCCCTGGAAGACCGCATCGTCAAGCAGTTCATGCGCAAGCACGCCAAGGGCGAGATGGACAAGCTGCCCCGTGACCTGCCGATCATTCCAAAGGCCTTCGAGCCGCGCCTGAAGCTGCTCGGCAAGCCGCAGTTCGCATCCGAGGCCGAGCTCAAGGCCAACCCACGCTCGCGCAGCGCGGTCATGCGTGTCGCGGAGAAACTGCGATGAGCGGCTTGAGCATCAAGCGTTTCCCCAAGGGCAGCCTGCTGATGCTGGTGCTCTTCATCGCCGTGCTCGGTTCCGCGCTGGCGGTGTCCTACAGCGCGCACTGGAATCGCCAGCTGCTCAACAGCCTGTACGGCGAACTCAGCGTGCGTGACAAGGCGCAGGCCGAATGGGGGCGGTTGATTCTCGAACAGAGTACCTGGACGGCCCACAACCGTATCGAGACCCTGGCCAGCGAACAGCTGAAGATGCGCATCCCTGACGCCGCCGAAGTGCGCATGGTGGCGCCATGATGAAGCTCGAAGGGGCTCTGTACCCGTGGCGCTTCCGCCTGGTCATGCTGCTGCTGGCCCTGATGGTGGCGGCCATCGCGGCGCGTATTTTCGAGCTGCATGTGTTCGACCATGACTTCCTCAAGGCCCATGGCGACGCGCGCAGCGTGCGGCATATCCCGATCCCGGCACACCGCGGGTTGATCACCGATCGTAACGGCGAGCCGCTGGCCGTCAGTACGCCGGTCACCACCCTGTGGGCCAACGGCAAGGAGCTGCAGGCCGGCAAGGCGCAATGGCCGGTGCTGGCGGCTGCCCTCGGCCAGGAGCCCAATGCCTTCGCCCAGCGCCTGCAGGCCAACGCCGAACGCGAGTTCATGTATCTGGTGCGCGGCCTGACCCCCGAGCAGGGCCAGCGGGTGCTCGATCTCAAGGTGCCGGGCGTCTACTCCATCGAGGAGTTTCGGCGTTTCTATCCGGCTGGCGAAGTGACCGCCCATATGGTTGGCTTCACTGACATCGACGACCGTGGTCGTGAGGGCGTCGAGCTGGCGTTCGAGGACTGGCTGGCCGGCGTGCCTGGCAAGCGTCAGGTGCTCAAGGATCGTCGTGGTCGTCTGATTCGTGACGTGCAGGTGACCCAGAACGCCAAGGCCGGCAAGGCGCTGGCGCTGTCCATCGACCTGCGCCTGCAGTACCTGGCGCACCGCGAGCTGCGCAACGCCCTGGTCGAGTTCGGTGCCAAGGCCGGCAGCCTGGTGATGCTGGACGTGAAGACCGGCGAGATCCTCGCCATGGTCAATCAGCCGACCTACAACCCCAACAACCGCCGCAACCTGCAGCCGGCGGCCATGCGTAACCGCGCCATGATCGACGTGTTCGAGCCGGGTTCGACCATGAAGCCGTTTTCCATGAGTGCCGCCCTGGAAACCGGGCGCTGGAAACCCACCGACAAGGTCGACGTGCAGGGCGGCACGTTGCAGATCGGCCGTTACACCATCAAGGACGTGTCGCGCGCGCCGGAAGGCGTGCTCGACCTGACCGGCATCCTGATCAAGTCCAGTAACGTGGGCATGAGCAAGGTCGCCTTCGATATCGGCGGCGCGGCGATCTATGACGTGATGCAGCAGGTCGGCCTGGGTCAGGACACCGGCCTGAGTTTCCCGGGTGAGCGCGTCGGCAACCTGCCCAACCACCGTGAATGGCGCAAGGCGGAAACCGCCACCCTTTCCTACGGCTATGGCCTGTCGGTCACCGCCGTGCAACTGGCCCATGCCTACGCCGTGCTCGGCAACAACGGGCGCAGCGTGCCGATGTCGCTGACCCGTACCGACCGTGTGCGCGACAGCGTGCAGGTGATTCCCGAAGACGTCGCCCATACCCTGCAGGGCATGCTGCAACAGGTGACCGAGGCGCCGGGCGGGGTGTTCCGCGCCCAGGTGCCGGGTTACCACGTGGCCGGCAAGAGCGGTACGGCGCGCAAGACCGCTTCCGGCACCAAGGGCTACCAGGCCAATGCCTACCGCTCGTTGTTCGCCGGTTTCGCGCCGGCCAGCAACCCGCGTATCGCGGTGGCCGTGGTCATCGACGAGCCGAGCAAGAGCGGTTACTACGGCGGTCTGGTATCGGCCCCGGTATTCAGCCGTGTGATGGCCGGCGGCCTGCGCCTGATGAACATCACTCCGGACAACCTGCCCGAGACCACCGCGGTGCAAGCCGAAGTGCCGGCGGCAGCCAGCAATGGAGGGCGCGGCTGATGCCCATGCCATTGAACCAGTTGTTGCCCCAGGCGAGCAGCGGCGTGCTGATCCGTGAGCTGACCCTCGACAGCCGCCAGGTGCGGCCCGGTGACCTGTTCCTGGCCGTGCCCGGCACTCGCCAGGATGGCCGCGTGCATATCGCCGATGCGATTTCCCGTGGTGCTGCCGCGGTTGCCTATGAAGTCGACGGCGCGCTGCCGATGACCGCCGAAAGCGCCGAGCTGGTCGCCATCAAGGGCCTGGCCGGGCAGCTTTCGGCCATCGCCGGGCGCTTCTACGGCGAGCCGAGCCGTGGCCTGCACATGGTCGGCATCACCGGCACCAACGGCAAGACCAGCGTCAGCCAACTGCTGGCCCAGGCCCTGGACCTGCTCGGCGAGCCGTGCGGCATCGTCGGCACCCTTGGCAACGGTTTCTACGGTGCGCTGGCCCAGGGCCTGCATACCACGCCGGATCCGATCGGCGTGCAGGCGACCCTGGCCGGGCTGAAGAAGAACGGCGCACGGGCGATCGCCATGGAAGTGTCCTCCCATGGCCTGCACCAGGGTCGGGTTGCCGCGCTGGATTTCGACGTGGCGGTGTTCACCAACCTGTCCCGCGATCATCTCGACTACCACGGTTCGATGGAGGCCTATCAGGCCGCCAAGGCCGCGCTGTTCGCCTGGCCGAGCCTGCGTGGCCGGGTGCTCAACCTGGACGACGCCATGGGCCGTGAACTGGCTGCCCAGGAGCGCGACTCGCGCCTGATCAGCTACAGCCTGCAGGATCCGAGCGCCTATCTGTTCTGCCGCGATATCCATTTCGATGACCAGGGCGTGCGCGCCACGCTGGTCACCCCGCGTGGCGAAGGCAGCCTGCGCAGCGCGCTGCTGGGGCGTTTCAACCTCAGCAACCTGCTGGCCGTGGTGGGGGCGCTGGTGGCCATGGATTACCCGCTCGACGAAATTCTCAAGGTGCTGCCGCGCCTGCAGGGGCCGATTGGCCGTATGCAGCGCCTGGGTGGCCAGCAGGCGCCATTGGTTGTAGTTGATTACGCCCACACCCCGGACGCGCTGGAGCAGGTGCTGGGTGCACTGCGCCCGCACGTGACCGGCCGCCTGCTGTGCCTGTTCGGCTGCGGTGGTGACCGTGATCGCGGCAAGCGCCCACTTATGGCCGAAGTGGTCGAGCGCCTGGCCGATGCCACGCTGGTCACCGATGACAACCCGCGTAGCGAAGCGCCGCAGCAAATCTTCGACGACATTCGCGAAGGCTTCCGTAGCGCTGATCGGGTGCGCTTCGTACACGGTCGCGGCAATGCCATCGCCCAGCTGATCGGCGAAGCCCAGGTTGGCGACGTGGTCGTGCTGGCCGGCAAGGGCCATGAGGATTACCAGGAAATCGACGGCGTGCGTCAGCCGTTTTCCGATCTGCAGGAGGCCGGTCGTGCACTGGCCGCATGGGAGGCGGCACATGCTTAAGGCATTGCGGTTGAGCGAAGTGGCCGGCGCCCTGAACGGCCGCCTGGTCGGCGACGACTGCGCCTTTGCGGCCGTCAGTACCGACAGCCGCAGCATCGTGCCGGGCCAGCTGTTCGTCGCCCTCAGCGGCCCACGCTTCGATGGGCATGACTATCTGGCCCAGGTCGCCGCCAAGGGCGCCGTCGCGGCGCTGGTGACGCGCGAGGTCGCGGACGTCGACCTGCCACAGTTGGTGGTGGCCGATACCACCCTGGCCCTCGGGCAGCTGAGCGCGCTCAATCGCCAGGCCTACGGTGGCCTGCTGGCTGCCGTGACCGGTTCCAGCGGCAAGACCACGGTCAAGGAAATGCTCGCTGCCATTCTGCGCGCCGCTTGCGCCCAGGACGGCGGCGCCGTATTGGCAACCCGTGGCAACCTGAACAATCAACTGGGCGTTCCGCTGACCCTGCTGGAGCTGGCGCCCGAGCACACCGGCGCGGTCATCGAACTGGGCGCCTCGGCTATCGGCGAAATCGCCTACACCGTCGGCCTGACCAAGCCACAGGTGGCGATCATCACCAATGCCGGCAATGCCCACGTCGGCGAGTTCGGTGGCCCGGAGAACATCGTGCTGGCCAAGGGCGAAATCCTCGAAGGCCTGGGCGAGGCCGGCGTTGCCGTGCTCAACCGTGACGACCTGGCCTTCGAGCGTTGGGTCGAGCGTGCTGCCGGGCGCCGCGTACTGAGCTTTGCCCTGCGCGACAGCCGCGCCGATTTCCATGCCCTCGAGCTGAGCCGCGATCCCCGTGGCTGCCCGGCGTTCACCCTGTTCTGCCACGAAGGCCAGGCCCGCGTGCAGTTGAATCTGCTCGGTGAGCACAACGTGACCAATGCACTGGCTGCCGCTGCGGCTGCCCATGCCCTGGCGGTGCCGCTGGTGGCCATCAAGAACGGCCTGGAAAGCCTGCTGCCGGTCAAGGGCCGGGCGGTGGCACAACTGGCGCAGAACGGCGCCCGGGTCATCGACGACACCTATAACGCCAACCCCGCTTCGATCTGCGCGGCCATCGACATTCTCGCCGGGTTCTCCGGGCGCAAGGTGCTGGTGCTGGGCGATATCGGCGAGTTGGGCGCCTGGTCCGAGCAGGGTCATCGCGACGTCGGCGCCTATGCAGTCGGCAGGGCCGATGTGCTCTATGCGGTCGGCCCGCAGATGAAACACGCCGTGCAGGCCTTTGGCACCGGAGGCCGGCATTTCGCCGACCAGGCCGCGCTGATCGACGCGGTACGCGCCGAGCCCGGCGACAGCACCATTCTAATTAAAGGCTCACGCAGCGCCGCGATGGAAAACGTCGTCGCCGCACTGTGTGGCGACAGTGGGGAGAGTCACTAAATGCTGCTGCTGCTGGCAGAGTATCTGCAACAGTTCCACAAGGGCTTCGCGGTCTTTCAGTACCTGACCCTGCGCGGGATTCTCGGCGTGCTGACGGCCCTCGCGCTGGCGCTGTTCCTCGGCCCCTGGATGATTCGTACCCTGCAGATCCGCCAGATCGGCCAGGCGGTGCGCAACGACGGCCCGCAATCGCACCTGTCCAAGAAGGGCACGCCGACCATGGGTGGCGCGCTGATCCTCTCGGCCATCGCCGTCAGTACCCTGCTGTGGGCCGACCTGAGCAACCGCTACGTGTGGGTGGTGCTGATCGTCACCCTGCTGTTCGGCGCCATCGGCTGGGTCGACGACTACCGCAAGGTGATCGAGAAGAACTCGCGTGGCCTGCCGAGCCGCTGGAAATACTTCTGGCAGTCGGTGTTCGGCATCGGCGCGGCCACCTTCCTTTATATGACTGCGCAGACGCCGATCGAGACCACCCTGATCGTGCCGCTGCTCAAGGACGTCAGCATTCCGCTGGGCATCGGGTTCGTGGTGCTGACCTATTTCGTCATCGTCGGCTCCAGCAACGCAGTGAACCTCACCGACGGCCTCGACGGCCTGGCGATCCTGCCCACGGTGATGGTCGGCGGTGCCCTGGGCATCTTCTGCTACCTGTCGGGCAACGTGAATTTCTCCGAGTACCTGCTGATTCCCTATGTACCGGGGGCGGGTGAGTTGATCGTGTTCTGCGGCGCGCTGATCGGCGCCGGCCTGGGCTTCCTGTGGTTCAACACCTACCCGGCGCAAGTGTTCATGGGCGACGTCGGTGCGCTGGCGCTGGGCGCCGCACTGGGCACCATCGCCGTGATCGTGCGCCAGGAGATCGTGCTGTTCATCATGGGCGGCGTGTTCGTCATGGAAACCCTGTCGGTGATCATCCAGGTCGCCAGCTTCAAGCTGACCGGCAAGCGGGTGTTCCGCATGGCACCGATTCACCACCATTTCGAGTTGAAGGGTTGGCCCGAACCACGGGTCATCGTTCGTTTCTGGATCATCACCGTCATTCTGGTGCTGATCGGCCTTGCTACTTTGAAACTGCGTTGAGGACAGCATGAGCCTGATCGCTTCCGACCAATTCCGCATCGTTGTCGGCCTCGGCAAGAGCGGCATGTCCCTGGTGCGCTACCTCGCGCGCCAGGGCGTGCGCTTCGCCGTGGTCGACACCCGTGCCAATCCGCCGGAGCTGAGCACCTTGCGTGAACAGTTCCCGCAGGTCGAAGTGCGTTGTGGCGAGCTGGACGTGGAGTTCCTCGCCCGCGCCAGCGAGTTGCTGATCAGCCCCGGCCTGGCCGTGGCCACGCCGGCCCTGCAGGAAGCGGCCAGGCGCGGCGCCAAGCTGTCCGGCGACATCGACCTGTTCGCCCGCGCGGCGCAGGCGCCGATCATCGCCATCACCGGCTCCAACGCCAAGAGCACCGTGACCACCCTGGTCGGCGAGATGGCCGCAGCGGCGGGGCGCAAGGTCGCCGTGGGCGGCAACCTGGGCACGCCGGCGCTGGATCTGCTGGCCGATGACGTCGAGCTGTACGTGATCGAGCTGTCCAGCTTCCAGCTGGAAACCACCGAACTGCTCAATGCCGAAGTGGCCACCTGCCTGAACGTCAGTGAAGACCACATGGATCGCTACGCCGACCTGCCGGCCTACCACCTGGCCAAGCACCGCATCTTCCGTGGTGCCCGCCAGGTGGTAGTCAACCGTGACGATCCGCTGTCGCGGCCGATGATCGCCGACCAGGTGCCGTGCTGGAGCTTTGGCCTCGGCAAACCGGACTTCAAGCGTTTCGGCCTGCTCGAGGAGAACGGCGAGAAATTCCTGGCCTATCAGTTCGACGCGCTGCTGCCGGTACGCGAGCTGAAGGTGCGCGGCGCCCATAACCAGTCCAATGCCCTGGCGGCGCTGGCGCTGGGCCACGCCGTGGGCCTGCCGATGGCCGCCATGCTCGACACCCTCAAGGCCTTCACCGGCCTGGCGCACCGCTGCCAATGGGTGGGTGAGCGCGCGGGCGTGAGCTACTACGACGACTCCAAGGCCACCAACGTCGGGGCTGCCCTGGCGGCCATCGAGGGCCTGGGCGCCGATATCGCCGGCAAGCTGGTGCTGATCGCCGGCGGCGACGGCAAGGGCGCCGACTTCTCCAGCCTGCGCAAGCCGGTGGCGGCCCATTGCCGCGCCGTGGTGCTGCTCGGCCGCGACGCCGACAAGCTGGCCGCGGTACTGGACGGTGCCGTGGACATCCTGCGCGTCGACAGCCTGCAGGCTGCCGTCGAACAGGCTGCCGTGCTCGCCCAGCGTGGCGATGCGGTGCTGTTGTCGCCCGCCTGCGCGAGCCTGGACATGTTTAAGAATTTCGAAGAGCGCGGGCGTCTGTTCGCCCAGGCCGTGGAGGCGCTCGTCTGATGCTGTCCTTCCTGCGCCCTTATCCGTCTCCGCTGTTCAGCCGTCGTGGCCTGGACATGGACTTCCCGATGCTCGCCGGCTGTCTGGCGCTGCTCGGCCTCGGCCTGGTGATGATTTCCTCGGCGTCCACCGAGGTGGCGGCGGTGAACACCGGCAGCCCGCTGTATTACATGATCCGTCACCTGATCTACCTGGCCATCGGCCTGGGCGCTGCAGGCGTGGTGCTGATGGTTCCGCTGGCCACCTGGCAGCGCCATAGCTGGTTGCTGCTGCTGGTGGCCGTGGTCCTGCTGGTATTGGTGCTGCTGCCCGGCATCGGCCGCGAGGTCAACGGTGCCAAGCGCTGGATCGGTTTCGGCGCGTTCAACATCCAGCCCTCGGAGATCGCCAAGGTCTTCGTGGTGCTCTATCTCGCCGGCTACCTGGTACGGCGCCAGGAAGAAGTGCGCGAAAGCTGGGCAGGCTTCTTCAAGCCGTTCGTGGTGTTGTTGCCCATGGCCTTCCTGCTGCTGCTCGAACCCGACTTCGGGGCGACCGTGGTGATGATGGGTGCGGCCATGGCCATGCTGTTCCTCGGCGGCGTCGGCCTGTTCCGTTTCCTGCTGATGGTCGCTCTGGCGGTCGGCGCGGTGTTCGTACTGGTGCAGAGCCAGGAGTACCGCCTGCAGCGTCTGATCACCTTCACCGACCCCTGGGCCGATCAATATGGCTCCGGCTACCAGCTGACCCAGGCGCTGATCGCCTTCGGCCGTGGCGAATGGCTGGGCGTGGGCCTGGGCAACAGCATCCAGAAGCAGTTCTACCTGCCCGAAGCCCACACCGACTTCGTGTTCTCGGTACTGGCCGAGGAGCTGGGCCTGGTCGGCGCGCTGGCCACCGTCGGCCTGTTCGTGTTCGTCAGCGTACGCGCCCTGTACATCGGCCTGTGGGCGGAGAAGGCCAAGCAGTACTTTTCCGCCTATGTGGCCTTCGGCCTGGGCTTTCTGTGGATCGGCCAGTTTTTGATCAACATCGGCGTGAACATCGGCCTGCTGCCGACCAAGGGCCTGACCCTGCCGTTCCTGAGTTATGGCGGCAGTTCCCTGGTCATCTGCTGCGTCAGCCTGGCGCTGCTGCTGCGCATCGAGTGGGAGGCGCGCAACGGCCTGGGCAGCGAAGACGTCGAGTTCGACGAGAGCGACTTCCCCGAGCCCGAGCGGGAGGTGCAGCATGTCCGGTAACGTGTTGATCATGGCGGGCGGCACCGGCGGCCACGTGTTCCCGGCGCTGGCCTGTGCCCGCGAGTTCCAGGCGCGCGGCTACCGCGTGCACTGGCTGGGCACACCGCGCGGCATCGAGAACGAACTGGTTCCGGCTGCCGGCCTGCCGCTGCACCTGATCCAGGTCAGTGGCCTGCGCGGCAAGGGCAAGCTGTCGTTGCTCAAGGCGCCCCTGCAATTGATCAAGGCGCTGTTCCAGGCCCGCAAGGTGGTGCGCGAGCTGCAGCCGGTGTGCGTGCTCGGCATGGGCGGCTATGTGACCGGCCCGGGCGGCCTGGCGGCGAAGCTGGCCGGCGTACCGCTGATCATTCACGAGCAGAATGCCGTGGCCGGTACCGCCAATCGCAGCCTGGTGGCATTCGCCAGCCGGGTCTGCGAGGCTTTCCCTGACACCTTCGCCGCGTCCGACAAGCGTCGCACCACCGGTAACCCGGTGCGCGAGGAGCTGTTCCTGGAAACCCCGCGCGATGCGCTGACCGGTCGTCGGCCACGCCTGCTGATTCTGGGTGGCAGCCTGGGCGCCGAACCGCTGAACAAACTGCTGCCGGAAGCGCTGGCGCAGGTGTCTGCCGAGTTGCGCCCGGAAGTCTTCCACCAGGCCGGCAAGCAGCACGCCGAGGTGACCGGCGAACGATACAGGGCGGCGGGCGTCGAAGCGCAGGTCGCGCCCTTTATTAGCGACATGGCCCGCGCCTACGCCTGGGCCGACCTGGTGGTCTGCCGCTCCGGCGCGCTCACCGTCAGCGAACTGGCTGCCGCCGGCCTGCCGGCTTTCCTGGTGCCGTTGCCCCACGCGATCGACGACCACCAGACACGCAATGCCAGCTATCTCGCGAAAGACGGCGCCGCCGTCCTTCTGCCACAACGCTCCACTGACGCTGCCGATCTGGCAGCGCAGCTGACCGAGGTCTTGATGCACCCCGAACGACTCAAACAAATGGCCAGCACCGCACGTCGCCTGGCCAAGCCCGATGCTACCCGTACCGTCGTCGATGTCTGCCTGGAGGTGGCCCGTGGCTAAGTCCCCCGCAGCGGTCAAGGCGGAAGTGCGGCGCATGCGCCGTATCCGCCGCATTCACTTCGTCGGTATCGGCGGCGCCGGCATGTGCGGCATCGCCGAAGTCCTGCTCAACCTGGGCTACGAAGTCTCCGGCTCGGACCTGAAAACCTCGGCGGTGACCGAGCGCTTGGAAAACTTCGGTGCGCAGATCTTCATCGGCCACCGCGCCGAGAACGCCGAGAGCGCCGACGTGCTGGTGGTCTCCAGCGCCATCAACACCTCCAACCCGGAAGTGGCGACCGCGCTCGAGCGCCGTATTCCCGTGGTGCCGCGCGCCGAGATGCTCGCCGAGCTGATGCGCTACCGCCACGGCATCGCCGTGGCCGGCACCCATGGCAAGACCACCACCACCAGCCTGCTGGCCTCGGTGTTCGCCGCCGGCGGCCTGGATCCGACCTTCGTGATCGGCGGACGTTTGAATGCAGCAGGCACCAACGCCCAGCTCGGTTCGAGCCGCTACCTGATCGCTGAAGCCGACGAGAGCGACGCCAGCTTCCTGCACCTGCAGCCCATGGTGTCGGTGGTGACCAACATCGACATGGACCACATGAGCACCTATGAGGGCGACTTCAACAAACTGAAGAAGACCTTCATCGAGTTCCTCCACAACCTGCCGTTCTATGGCCTGGCCGTGCTCTGCGTGGACGATCCGGTGGTACGCGAGATCCTCTCCCAGGTCGGCCGTCCGACGGTGACCTACGGCTTCAGCGAAGACGCCGACGTGCGCGCCATCAACGTGCGCCAGCAGGGCATGCAGACCTTCTTCACCGTGTTGCGCCCGGACTGCGAGCCGCTCGACGTGTCGGTGAACATGCCGGGCAACCACAACGTGCTCAACGCCCTGGCGACCATCTGCATCGCCACCGACGAAGGCATCAGCGACGACGCCATCGTCCAGGGGCTGTCGCAGTTCCAGGGTGTCGGTCGGCGCTTCCAGGTTTATGGCCAACTGCCGGTCGACGGCGGCGAGGTGATGCTGGTCGACGATTACGGCCATCACCCGCGCGAAGTCGCGGCGGTGATCAAGGCCGTGCGTGGCGGCTGGCCGGAGCGGCGCCTGGTGATGGTGTACCAACCGCACCGCTACAGCCGTACCCGCGACCTGTACGACGATTTCGTGCAGGTGCTGACCGACGCCAACGTGCTGCTGCTGATGGAGGTCTACCCGGCCGGCGAAGAGCCGATCCCCGGTGCCGACAGCCGCCAGCTGTGCCACAGCATTCGCCAGCGCGGCCAGCTGGACCCCATCTATATCGAGCGCGGCGCCGACCTGGCGCCGCTGATCAAGCCGCTGCTGCGTGCTGGCGACATCCTGCTGTGCCAGGGCGCCGGTGACATCGGCGGCGTAGCCCCACAACTGCTGCAGAGCCCGCTGTTCAGCGCGCAAGGTCAACGCCAATGAGTGCCGACACCCTGAAATCCCAACTGCCGGTCTCGGCATTCGGCCGCGTCGCCGTGCTGTTCGGTGGCAAGAGCGCCGAGCGCGAGGTATCGCTCAAGTCCGGCAATGCCGTGCTGAGCGCGCTGCAGAGCGCCGGCGTGGACGCCTTCGGCATCGACGTGGGCGATGACTTCCTTGCCCGCCTTACGGGCGAGAAGATCGACCGCGCCTTTATCGTGCTGCACGGCCGTGGCGGTGAAGACGGCAGCATGCAGGGCCTGCTCGAATGCGCCGGCATTCCCTACACCGGCAGTGGCATCCTCGCCTCGGCCCTGGCCATGGACAAGCTGCGCACCAAGCAGGTATGGCAGAGCCTGGGCCTGTCGACGCCGCGCCATGCCGTGCTGGCCAGCGTCGACGATTGCCGCCGCGCCGCGGACGAGCTGGGCTTCCCGTTGATCGTCAAGCCGGCCCATGAGGGCTCGAGCATCGGCATGGCCAAGGTCGGCGACGTCGATGCGCTGATCGCCGCCTGGCAGGACGCCGCCTGCTACGACAGCCAGGTGCTGGTCGAGCAGTGGATCCATGGCCCGGAATTCACCATCGCCATGCTGCGTGGCCAGGTGCTGCCACCGATCGCCCTGGGCACCTCCCACAGCTTCTACGACTACGACGCCAAGTACCTGGCCGATGACACCCAGTACCGTGTGCCCTGTGGCCTGTCCGCCGACAAGGAGGCCGAGCTGAAGGCCCTCACCGCCCGTGCCTGCGAAGCCGTGGGCACCCAGGGCTGGGCACGTGCCGACGTGATGCAGGATGCCGACGGGCGTTTCTGGCTGCTGGAGGTGAACACCGTCCCGGGCATGACCGACCACAGCCTGGTGCCGATGGCGGCGCAGGCGGCCGGTCTGGATTTCCAGCAACTGGTGTTGGCGATTCTCGCTGACAGCGTCGAGGCTCGGGGGTAAGCATGGGCGCCGTCCTTCGTCATCAGCCAGGTTCAGGCGCGCCGGTACGCGGCAAGGCCGTGCCGCGTGGCGCCAGCCGCCTGGTGGCCAAGGAGCCGATCAGCGTGCGTTTGCCGCGGCCGAATTTCAGCCTGCTCAAGCGCCTGAGCTGGCCGGTGATGCTGCTGGTGCTGGGCTTCGCCGCCTATGAACTGTCGCTGCGGCTGCTGCCCTACGCCGACCGGCCGATCGCCAAGATCAGCGTGGAAGGCGACCTGAGCTACATCAGCCAGCAATCGGTACAGCAACGCATTGAACCTTTTGTCAGTGCGAGCTTCTTCAGTGTCGACCTTGTCGGTATGCGCCATGAGCTGGAGCAGATGCCATGGATCGCCCACGCCGAAGTTCGCCGGGTGTGGCCCGATCAGGTGATGGTGCGCCTGGAAGAGCAATTGCCGATCGCCCGCTGGGGCAACGAGGCACTGCTCAACAACCAGGGCCAGGCGTTCGCGCCCAAGGAACTGGCGCATTACGAGAATTTGCCGCAACTGGACGGCCCGAAGCGGGCCCAGCAACAAGTGATGCAGCAGTATCAGGTGCTGAGCCAGATGCTGCGCCCAATGGGATTCACCGTGGCACGCCTGGAGCTGCGTGAGCGTGGTAGCTGGTTCCTGTCCACGGGGCAGGGGATCGAAGTGCTGCTGGGGCGCGACCATCTGGTGGAAAAAATACGTCGTTTCGGTGCCATCTACAGCAAGGCGCTGAAGGATCAGAAAGACAATATCGCGCGGGTCGATCTGCGCTACGCCAACGGCCTGGCCGTCGCGTGGCGCGAGCCGCCGGCACCGGTAGCGGTCGACACCGCTGCGGCGCAGTGAATCAGGAGAGAAGGCAAGAGTCATGGCAAACGTGCAGAGCGGCAAGATGATCGTCGGTCTCGACATCGGTACCTCCAAGGTGGTGGCGCTGGTGGGCGAAGTGACGGCCGATGGCCAACTGGAAATCGTCGGCATCGGCACCCACCCATCGCGCGGCCTGAAGAAGGGCGTGGTGGTCAATATCGAGTCCACCGTGGCGTCGATCCAGCGCGCGGTCGAAGAGGCCCAGCTGATGGCGGGCTGCCGCATTCACTCGGCATTCGTCGGCGTGGCCGGCAACCACATCCGCAGCCTGAACAGCCACGGCATCGTCGCCATCCGCGACCGCGAAGTCAGCAGCGCTGACCTGGAGCGGGTACTGGATGCTGCCCAGGCCGTCGCCATTCCGGCCGACCAGCGCGTGCTGCATACCCTGCCGCAGGACTACGTGATCGATAACCAGGAGGGCGTACGCGAGCCCCTGGGCATGTCCGGCGTACGCCTGGAAGCCAAGGTGCACGTGGTGACCTGCGCGGTGAACGCGGCGCAGAACATCGAGAAGTGCGTGCGCCGTTGCGGCCTGGAAGTCGACGACATCATTCTCGAGCAACTGGCTTCCGCCTACGCGGTGCTGACCGACGACGAGAAGGAGCTGGGCGTGTGCCTGGTCGACATCGGCGGCGGCACCACCGACATCTGCATCTTCACCGAAGGCGCGATTCGCCACACCGCGGTGATCCCGATCGCCGGCGACCAGGTCACCAACGACATCGCCATGGCGCTGCGTACTCCGACCCAGTACGCCGAGGAGATCAAGATCCGTTACGCCTGCGCCCTGGCCAAGCTGGCCGGCGCCGGCGAAACCATCAAGGTGCCGAGCGTCGGTGATCGTCCGCCGCGCGACCTGTCGCGCCAGTCCCTGGCCGAAGTGGTCGAGCCGCGTTACGACGAGTTGTTCACCCTGATCCAGGCCGAACTGCGGCGCAGCGGCTACGAGGACCTGATCCCGGCGGGCATCGTGCTCACCGGTGGCACGGCGAAGATGGAAGGTGCGGTCGAGCTGGCCGAGGAAATCTTCCACATGCCGGTCCGCCTCGGTGTGCCCCACAGCGTCAAGGGGCTCAGCGACGTGGTCCGCAACCCGATTTACTCGACGGGCGTCGGCCTGTTGATGTATGGCCTGCGCAAGCAGTCCGACGACATCCCGATGCCCGGCAATGGCGGGTACGGTGATGAAACCAAGGCACCGGTTCTGGAGCGGCTCAAGCGCTGGATCCAGGGCAATTTCTAATGTGGGCGACGCGGCACGGGCGTGTGCGGCGTCACCGGCAGTAGGCGTTAAAAACTAGAAAATACAGGAGAGAGACCATGTTTGAACTCGTAGACAACCTTCCGCAGAGCGCGGTCATCAAGGTTATCGGTGTCGGTGGCGGCGGCGGCAACGCAGTCAACCATATGGCCAAGAGCAACATCGAAGGCGTCGAATTCATCTGCGCCAACACCGATGCTCAGGCACTGAAGAACATCGGCGCGCGTACCGTGCTGCAGCTCGGTACCGGCGTCACCAAGGGGCTCGGCGCTGGCGCCAACCCGGAAGTCGGCCGCCAGGCGGCCATCGAGGACCGTGAGCGCATCGCCGAAGTGCTGCAGGGCTGCGACATGGTGTTCATCACCACCGGCATGGGCGGCGGTACCGGTACCGGTGCGGCGCCGGTGATCGCCGAAGTGGCCAAGGAGCTGGGCATCCTCACCGTTGCGGTGGTGACCCGTCCGTTCCCGTTCGAAGGCCGCAAGCGCATGCAGATCGCCGACGAAGGCATCCGCGCGCTGCAGGAAAGCGTCGACTCGCTGATCACCATCCCCAACGAGAAGCTGCTGACCATCCTCGGCAAGGACGCCAGCCTGCTGTCCGCCTTCTCCAAGGCCGACGACGTGCTGAGCGGTGCCGTGCGCG
>Ga0209371_1000374_pt1 | contig 48013 bp, 47 predicted proteins | sample AgamicAtAmrz_FD_187165 | JGI IMG/M metagenome (GOLD analysis project Ga0209371, IMG submission 187165) | Agave microbial communities from Guanajuato, Mexico - At.Am.rz (SPAdes) (version 2) | ecosystem: Host-associated > Plants > Roots > Rhizosphere | place: Guanajato, Mexico | collected 2012-06-07
TCGACAATATCGATCTTTCCATTCCGGCCGGAGAATTCGTCAGTATTTTGGGGCCGTCCGGGTGCGGAAAGACAACCACCCTGAACATGATCGCCGGCTTTTCCGATCCTTCCGGCGGAGACATCCGGATCAGGGGACGGAGCCAGTTGGGTGTTCCGCCGGAGAAGCGCGGAATTGGACTGGTTTTTCAGAACTACGCCCTTTTCCCGCACATGACGGTCGCCGAAAATGTCGCCTTCGGTCTCAAGATGAAGGGAACTCCGCGCGCCGAGACCGAGACCGAGGTGCGATCGGCACTGAGACGCGTGCATCTTGAGGGGTTCGAACAGAGGTATCCGAAAGAACTGTCCGGCGGCCAGCAACAAAGGACGGCGCTTGCCCGGGCGATCGCGCCCAAACCATCCCTTCTTCTTCTCGATGAACCTCTGTCCAATCTCGACCTCAAACTGCGCGAGGCCATGCGTCTCGAGCTCAAGGAGATACAGGAAGAGCTCGGCATGACCTTCATCTATGTTACCCACGATCAGGACGAAGCGATGGCCATGTCCGATCGCATCGTGGTCATGCATGGCGGCCTCGTGGCGCAGGAGGGCAAGCCCGATGATATCTATGATCATCCTCGATCGCGTTTCGTTGCCGACTTTATCGGAAAGTCGAATCTTCTGCCGGTTGCGTCCTTGAGAACGGAAGGCGGATCGACAATTGTCGTGCTCGAAGACGGTCTTACCCTGACGGCATCGTCAACAGAAAATCCAGGCTCTGTCCACTACTGCTGCCTGCGTCCCGAGGCCGTCCGTCTCACGCCTGTGGGAGAGGGAGTGCCCTCCCCAGTCAACAGGATCGACGGGAACCTGACCCGGATCGTCAATCTCGGCGCCTACCGGGAATGCTTTGTTACCCTGTCAAACGGGACGGTGCTCAAGTCGCTTGTCCGCTCGACGAGACTGCCGGACTTGAGCGTTGGGCAATCGGTCGTTCTCTCCATCGATCCCGACGCGGTGCAGCTTCTCGATAGCTAGGATTGATCGTCAGCCGATATCAATGAAATAAAATTGATATTGGAGACGGAGTGATCGGTCGCGTTACTCTTCCCTTGCAGAGAAAAACTATCCAAGGAAGGAACAGAAATATGCTCAATACTCGAAGGATTTCAGCGGTCCAGGACGGAAGCAACGTTTGTGCGGATATCGTTGGCTTCGACTTCAACGACTATGACGAACAGGACATTGCAGAGGTTCGGAAATACTGGCTCCACTACGGCGTGCTTCGCTTCCGGAGTGCCGATATTACAGACCAGCAGCAAGTCGACTTTTCCCGTCATTTCGGGGAGTTCGTCATCCACCCCAAGCAATTGCAGGAAGGCGGACATCCCACGCACAAGGAAATTCTGGTGATCGCCAACACCATGAAGGATGGCAAGCCATCGGGGGCCATGGGCAACAGCGAGGCGACCTGGCACACTGACACCTGGTTCTACGAACGTCCGCCCGCCGGCGCCATTCTGCGAGCCGTGGAAGTGCCGGCGGAAGGCGGAGACACCTATTTTCTCTCCACCTATCAGGCTTACGACACCTTGCCTGATGACGTGCGAAAGGAAATCGACGGTCGGCAGATATTCTTCCAGAATGTCTACGACAAGACCGGCAAGCTTCGGCTTGGCAAGCGCGAGCCGAGGACCAGCGACTTCCGTGAGTGGAGCGGTATCGTCCACCCGCTGGTGCGAACCCATGCCGAAACGGGGCGCAAAGCGCTTTATCTTGGAGGAACAGCTGAGGGTGCCTGGATTGTCGGCATGCCGCTTGATGAAAGCGACGATCTGCTGACGCGCCTTTGGCGCCATACGACGGATACGAAGGAGGTTTTTGTCCAGAAATGGACGAAAGGCGACATCATGATGTGGGACAATCGTTGCACCATGCATCGTCGGGATTCCTTCGATCCGAACACGATCCGGATCATGCACCGGACCACGACCGCCGGCGAACGCCCGGTCTGATCATTTCTGACGTCAGCAAAGCGACCTATTTCATGGAACAGTATCGGACAAAACCGGGAGAGCCCCCTCTCCCAACGGACCTCTGCGCCCTGCTGCGCGATGTTGAGACCGCAACCATCGGACATACCGAACATCTCGGCTTTCTCAGCACGAGCATCCGCCCGGTCTGCTCCGCGAAGGTCGCCGGACAAGCCCTCACCGTCGCGGCCCCGGGCCGCGACGGCGTTGTGATCTACAAGGCGATCGACCTTCTCCAACCCGGCGACGTCCTCGTCATCTCGAGGATCGACGGGGATGACATCGCATGTGTCGGCGGCGGTGTCGCGACGGCGGCAAAGGCGCGCGGCGCCGCTGCCATCATTGTCGACGGCCCGTGCACTGACGTCGAGGAAATTATCGCATCGGGTCTGCCGGTCTGGTGTCGCGGCGTCTCGGCAAAAACCACGAACCGGACATTCCGGATTGGTGGTTCCATCAACGTTCCCGTCGCCTGCGGCAGCACGGCGGTCCTTCCCGGTTTCGCGGTGCTCGCCGACAACTCCGGCGTCTTCGTCGCAGATCGTTCACTGATGCGCAGCTTGGGTGAGGCTGCGCTGAAGCGTCAGGAACGGTCCGCACGGCTGCGAGCCCATCTTGCGGCAGGCCATTCAATCTTCACGTATGATGAGGGGCACTCCCAATGAAAATATCGCTCATTCAAATGAACTCCCAGCCGGACCGCCGGGCAAATCTGCGTCAGGCGCAGGCTCTGATGCTCAAGGCCGTCAAGGAGGAAGTGCCGGATCTTATCGTCCTGCCGGAACATTTCGACTGGTCAGGCGGTACCGCCGCGGAAAAACTCGCGGCGGCAGACTATATGCCTGGCGGTGCGGCTTACCGGATGGCACAGGAATTTGCCTGCCGGCACGGATTATGGCTCCACGCAGGGAGCATGCTTGAGCGTGTTCCCGGGGAAGAGCGTATCTACAACACCACTGTTGTGTTCGATCCCGAAGGGAAGGAGGCTGGCCGCTACCGCAAGATTCATCTTTTTGACATTGTGGCGCCCGACGGCAAAGCCTATCGCGAGTCCGCCACAGTCGCGCCGGGGCACGACCTGCTCGTCTATGACGCTTGCGGCCTCCGGATCGGCGCAGCAATCTGCTACGACCTTCGATTTTCCCGGCTGTTCGATCAACTTGCCGAAAACAAGGTCGATCTCGTCATTCTGCCGGCTGCCTTCACGATGCAGACCGGAAAGGATCACTGGGAGGTCCTGTGCAGGGCACGCGCCATCGAGTTCCAGGTCTATTTCGCTGCGTGCGGCCAATGGGGCGGTTACCTCGCGGCCGGTGGCGAGACCCGGCAGTGTTTCGGCAACTCGCTGGTTTGCGATCCCTGGGGGCAAGTCATCGCCCGCGCCTCGGACGGGATGGGTATTGCGACAGCACGGCTGGACAGCCAGCGAATACATGATGTGCGTCGGCTTATTCCGATGGCGCGCCATCGTCAGCAGTTTCCGGCCGCAGCATCCCGGGCATGTCCCGCTGAAACGGCGGGACTAGCAGCTCAACATTTGGCAGTCGATCATGCTGCCTGCGATGGGCTATGTTCGACTTGCCGCAGCAAGAAAGGCTTGCCTGCCTCTTTTTGATAGTGGAGTAAGCATCATGAATGCCCCCGCAACGCTGACCCTTGCCGACTACCTCGTCAATACCACTTTCGAGAAACTTCCGTCCGACGTGGTAGAGAAAGCTAAGCTCTGCCTGATGGACTCGCTCGGGTGCTTTTTTGGCGGTCATCAAACCCCGGTCGCTTCGGGCCTGGAACGGCTTTTGGCGGATATCGCCGGAGGCTCCGCCTCGGCGCCCTTTGCGGATCCCGCCTGGCAGGCATTTCATTACGCGACTTTGGCCAACGCCCTCGACCTCGATGACATCTACTGGAAGGGCCATCCCGGGGCGACAGTGATTGCTGCCGCGCTCGCAGTTGCCAACCGCTCGGGCTCTACGGGGCGCGACCTGATTGCCGCAATCGTCGCCGGATATGAGGTAGGGTGCCGTATTGGTATGTCGATCGTCAACGACACGCCGCGTAAGACAGTCCATGGCCACGGCACCTGGCAAATATTCGGCGCAGCCGCCGCATCGGCGAAACTGCTGAAACTCGATCGTCGGCAAGCGGCCCATGCCTTTGCCATCGCAGCTGTCAACGCCCCTGTCGCTTCAGTCATGAAGACGGTTTACGGGACCACACCGACAATGGCGAAGAACAATTTTGCGACCGCGGCAATGGGCGGTGTCAATGCAGCGTTTCTTGCGCGTGCCGGATTTGAGGGACCGCTCGACGTTTTCGAAGGAGACACCGGGTTCTGGCGGATGGCGGGCGCCGACGGCGCCGACCTGTCTCGGCTGAAGATCGGTCCCGATATGCGCTACGAGATACGAGACGTCGGCTTCAAGGCGTTCAGCTGCTGCAGGATCATTCAGAGCAGCGTCGAAGCTGCTGTTGAGGCTTTCGCTCTCGGAGCCATTGAAGAGACCGGTCATGACGTCAGGCAGATCGAGGTCTTCGCTTCGGAGATTGTCTGCCGTCCTCCATTCAATGATCCCGAACCCCGCGATATCTGGGCAGCACAGTTCAGCGCACCGTTTGCAATCGCGATGGGGGTGCTCGGGCATGAGGCCGGTCCGGAATGGTTCGCACCATCGCGTTTTGCAGAACAGTCAGTGCGCGAGTTGACGGGAAAAATCCGGCTCTTTTCTCTGAGGTCGGCCGATCGATCGCATCACCACCACGCGGCAAGGGTTCGTCTTCACCTGCTCGGCGGTCGGGTCGTGGAGACCACCGTCGAGGTCGCAAAGGGCGATGCTGCCAACCCGCTCGCGCCTTCATTCCTGGAGAAGAAATTTTTGCGCCTGTCGGCGGGGCGTTTGGACGGAAACGGAACGCTGGACATGCTGCAGTTCCTCAAGCAGCTTGAATTGAGAGACGACCTGCGGTTTCTGCTCGATACGATCCGCGCACCTGGATGCTCATGTTAATCTGCGGACAGTCCCATGTAACCGCAATGCATGTTGTTGCATAAAAGATAGCTAATCTTGGCTTTATTTCCCGCCGATTCCTGCTGAAATCATCTCGTTCGATGTTCGAGGAGGATCACGCATGAGCCGAGGATTTATCAGTCCAAGCCTGTCAGACATACCGTGTTACTCCGCGACCGAGATCGCCAGGGATGGAGTTCTGCTTGATGGAAAGATCGTCCATGGGGTCGCCGGGAAAGCATGGGACGACATTGCCCTTGGCTCAGCGTACGGCACGAAATCGGTGCTTTCCATCGCGCCCGGGGAGACTGACGGGCACCCCTTGATCAAGGAGGCAGGTCTGCTGGAGGAGCGCCTCGGCTGGAAGCTGTCCTGCCTTTCAAGCGTCAACAGCCGCTACGGGGCAGTGAAGATCGTTGGCGCGAACGCCCTCAATCGGCAGCTTGGTCTTCCACGCTCGCGGTCCACAATTGTCCTTATGGACAAGTTTACCCTCGTTCCTCTGTGCCTGCTGGATGGAACCGACATCTCCGCCGCCCGGACGGCGAGTTATGCGACGCTTGTTCTTGAACGATTGCTGGCGCCCCGTCGGGAGATGTCTGTCTTCCTGTTTGGCGCCGGGCCAATCGCCGAGAAGATTATCCTGGCGCTCGATCGATGCCATGGGGAGAGGGTTCGCGAGGTCCTTGTGCGTAGCCGGACAGGTGACTCTGCCACAGGGCTCGCGGGATCGCTCGGAGAGAAGGTGACCTTCGCCATCAAGCCTGTTTTGGACAACCGCGAACTCGGTCGATGCGATTTTGTGATTACGGCATCGAACGCCAAAGCGCCGGTTTTTGAGGCCAGCGAGATCGGCGACGCTGCCGTGCTTCATCTCGGTGGAGATGAGACCCCGCCCGCACATCTGGAGCGGGCGCTGCGGTGCGGTCGCGTTTTATGTGACGACGTGGCGATGGTGTCGCGCCGTGGTTCCCAAAGCCTAGCGCTTCACTTCTCGCGAAAGGGGACGACGCTGGAGCAGTTGGGATCTCTGCTCGGTATCGGCTCAATCACGACGATCCTGGATCCGTCGGAAATAGGGAAGGAAAAACCTGTCCACATCACCTGTGTGGGCCTTCCCATGCTGGACCTTTATGTGGCCGCCCATGTCTATGAGGCTTTGTCTGGCGTCACAAATGATAACGCCAGCGGAGCGCCGGTTGCAGAAGCCACCCAGTGAGAGATGCTCCCATGTATTTGACGACGCTTCTCGCCGAATGCATTGCCGACCGCGTTTTCCATGGCGCGCCGGTAGAGGTCAGGAACAAGGCGCTGGCCTGTCTGTTCGATGCCGTGGTGTGCGCCCTCGCCGGAAAAAATACCACGGGATCGACCAGCGCCAGACTCGTTGCAGCCCGAATTTTCGGCCCAGGACGCGCACCGCTGTGGTTTTCGGACGACCGCTTATCGACCGTCGGTGCCGCCTTTGCCAATTCGGCTTCTGTATGCGCCCTTGATTTCGATGACGGTCATCGTGCAGCGCGTGGACATCCAGGTGCTGCGGTGATCCCTGCTGTTCTGGCCGCCTGCGCGGACAGCGCAATCGACCCGGAGGAAATAGTCGCTGCGATTGTCGCCGGCTACGAGATCGCCATCCGGATCGCCGCCGCACAAAATCCTGACAACATAAGAAGCCGCCAGAGCGGCCTTTGGGCCGGCTACGGCGCTGTCGCTGCAGCCGGAAGTATCCTCAATACAAGCCGGGATCATCTCACCCACGCCCTCGCGATCAATGGTGTGTGGGCTCCCAATCAGGCCGCAAACGGGAGTTCCGGCTATTCGAAGCTCACCGGAAATCATGCGAAAGAGGGTATCCCGTGGAGTGTCGTTACTGGCCTTACCGCACTCGAATTGGCCAAAGAAGGGTTTACGGGTCCGGCAGACATTCTCGATCACGCATCTCATTTCAATGGGGAGCGTATCAGGAGCGGGCTTGGTCTGACCTGGGAAATAATGGGAACCTATTTCAAGCCGTATTCATGCTGCCGCTATATCCATCCGGCCATCGATGCAACGCTGGACCTGATGCGAAGCCGGAGACTCGAGCCGAAAGACGTGCTGTCAATTGAAGTTCAAACGTTCCAATGGGCTCAGCGGCTGCAAAACAAGGTGATGCCGAAAACTCTTGTTGAGGCGCAATACAGTTTGCCGTTTTGTCTGGCCGCGGCGGTTCGTCACGGCGCCTCCGCTCTCGCACCCATCGATGAGCAGCTTCTCGAAGACGGGGACATCTGCTCCCTTGCCGGCGCCGTCACCTTGACGGTTGATGACCGGATCGACCAAAAGTTTCCGGCAGAAACCTTGGCGCGGGTTGTGTTGACCACTCCTTCAGGCGAAATAACGTCCACCACCGCCATGCCGCGTGGGGATGTAGGCTGGCCGATGCTTTGGGAGGAACTCGAGAAGAAGTTTCATGGGGTCTGCAGCGGGAAAATGACTGCAGCGCGCGAGGAGGATTTCGACAGGGCGATTGATCATCTCAAATCCGGCGATCCTGTGCCGTTCCTGCAAGAGATTTCGGCCGACCTGTGATTATCGACGCACTCGCTCGGCCGCCGAAGCAGCCCAACCCTTCCCGCCAATCGCTCCATTCCAGACCACAACCTTGCCATGGATGATGACATGGCGGACGCGTCCCAGATTAACATGATCGACGATCACGAGATCCGCGCGCCTGCCCTTCTCGATCAGACCGCGATCGCCTGCCAGTTGAGGAAAGGCGCGTGCAACGTTGCCGCTGGCCAAAGCGACAGCTGCAGCCGGTGACATCTGCTTTTTGCGAACAATGCGCTGGATTGCCACGAGGATGCCGTCCCAATGGCCGCCGGCATAGTCCGTCGAAATCGTATCGACGCATCCCGCCTCGATGACGGCGTCGAAATTCGCCGGATTATTCCGCCAGCGTGTCTGGATGCTGTCGAGCGTCGAAACATCAATGGTGACGCCGCGCTTTCGCAGTTCGCGCGCGAACGATACGGATTCATCCGGCAGAAACATCGGATGGTTCGAGTGACCCGCGACGATGTTTGCGCTCGGGTATTTTTCGGCGACTTCGATCAGGCGTTCGACCGACGGCGCCGAATTATGAAAAATCGCCGGGAAGCCCACACGCGCGGCTTCTCGGGCCACTTCCCCAAAGCCTCTGAGCGCGAGAGCGACGGACGGCATCACGGAGGCAAGAATGACCTGACGGCAGGCTTGCGCGCTGCAGACGTCGGACAGACCAGCTTCGTCGAGAATCGCCTCCAATTCCCCGTCGGGAACTCCATCCTCGACTCTAAGGTATCGGCCGACCACCGCATTTCGCAACTGACGTGAAACCAGAGGTGAGACGTCCCGTCCCGTCGCCCGCTTCATCGCCTCGGGAATGAACCGGTATTCCTGCGCGCCGCCGCCCAACGTCTGTCCCCCGCCGACCTCGCCGAGCGCTTTTGCTCCCTGAGACAAAGCATCATCGATCGAAGCCTGTCGATGCTGTTCGGTGAGGCCCGCGCCGTCAATTGCGAGTGCCGCGTCGATATTGGATGGCGTGTGCGCCGTGGAGAAATGGACATCCAGCGGATGGGCATCGCCCGCAAACGCCTCCTCAGGCAACGCCAGACCGCAGACATTCAACAATGTTGTCGTCCCCTCGAGGAGATGCCTGTTCCGGTTCCAGAGAATAACCTCCCTGTCGATAGGAGACGATCCGCTCGGCATGGATGGGCCGCTGACGCAGCCATGGGCATGCGCGTTGATCACGCCGGGAATGACCGTGTAGCCGCGGGCGTCGATGACGTCGACCCCGACAGGATTGACGGATATGTTCCCTGGCTGGACGAACACGATTTTGCCCTCACCTATCCCAATGGACGCATTTTCGTGAAACGTGGTTCCATCTCCCGTTATCACCGAAGCACCAAGGATGATCCTGTCGAGCCGATTATGAGACATCGCGATCGCCTCCCAAACCGTCCTGAGCCTCGCGTGCAGGGGATTCCAGGATGTATCCGACACCGCGGACGGTGCGGATCAGATCGGGAAGCCCATTCTGGTTCAGTCTCCTTCGCAATCGGCCTATATGAACGTTCAAGGTGCGCTCCTCGACATGATGCAGCCGGGGCCACACCGCGCTCATGAGTTCCTCACGATGGCAAATCTCTGCCGGTCGCTCCATCAGGAAGGACAAGACAGCAAATTCCAGTGGTCCCAGATGAATGTGTTGACCGCCTCTTGAGACGCGATGATGCTCAAAATCAATCTCGATACCGCCATAAGATAACTGACCTGTTCGCGCTCGAAGCGGTGTCCGGCTGAGCGTAGACTTGCGCAGGTATTCAAGCAGCTTGATCGGCGCAAAAGGACGCACGAGACATTCGTCAGCGCCAGCGCGCTGCATGTCCACGTATTGCCCCTCGGCATCCGCACCAATGATAGCTAGAACGGGGACGGCCGCAGTGCGATGATTTTCCTTGATCCTGGCGCACACCTCAACAGCGGGAAAAGGATCAGGCCGGCAATCAAGGAGCACGGCTTTTACCTGGGGATCGTCCGCAAGATGGGACATCTCTTCAACGCCTCTGGCCATCAGAACCTGATAACCCTCAACTTGCAGAATATGCGACAGGAGGAGAAAGAAGTCCGTGTCGATCGAACCGATCAGGATCAATTTTTTCATCAAATGTCCTCTAAGCTGGCTGCAAGCCCCGAGAGCAGGGAGTTTATTCCCCGACTTGAACCACCCTTTTTACGATCAATGTATCAATTTCCCTCAATTTGCTTCCAAAATCGACTACTAGAAGTAGTAGTCGTCAAACGCGGCGCATTGTGACATGTTTTGAATTTCGCTTTTGGTATCGGAGGAGACGGTGGCTGCCCGCACAGGTTGGCAGTTCACAAGAAAAGCATTGTAGGGGCGGACATTTGGACAGATCGAAAAGGAAAGAGACCGGGAAGGGCGTGGGACTAGCTTCCTATCCAATGGATGGCGACAAAATCGCGAGCGTGGCGTCGTTATCCCCGAAATATCGTTGCATCATCCCGCCAGAGAGAAACGCCTCCGCAGGGCGACCATTTATGCCACCGAGCCAGATTCCCCCACCAAACGGACACAGCACACTGATTGCTACGCCGTCGCTAGAGCACGGTTGGATGTTTCACCGTCGGCATCGGAAGGTTGCTCCTGCCAGACCATGTCGGTCGACCGGAGCGACTTCTGACAGACCGGCCATGGCGACCGAGCGCCAGGCTTATCGTATCGCGCAGCTATGCAGGTATTGGTTTCGAAGCGAACATTCCGCCAAAGCCGCGATGTAGCGGCACGATAGGTCGAGACGCGCAACAGCCCGCGATGGCTTCGGCCGTCAAAACGCTGGCGGGTTGTCGTCGAATGACAATGAGGAACGATGCTTCTCATCTGCGCCGTAAAATTTTCCCACACACCGGAAAGGATTATCGCATGAAAGCAGTATCTGCGAACCTCGCTAAAGCTATCGAGACAATCACAGATGCCCCCACAGTCTATGAGGCTCTTTTATCTGTTCAGGAAATCTACGACGTAGATTTCGTCACCTATCATCTCACCGCAACGGTGATCACCGATCTTGACGCACCGTTTGTTCAGTCGACCTACAGTCCGGAATGGATCGCACGGTATTTTATGAAGCGTTATGTCCAGGTTGACCCTGTCGTGCAACAGGGCTTTTTGCGGCAGCTTCCATTCGATTGGCGTGAATTTGAGATGACGCCGGAAATTGCAGCATTCTTTGATGATGCCTGGCAACATGGCGTCGGAGAGTTCGGTTACTCAATCCCCGTTACGGACAGGGCCGGCCGGCGCGCGATTTTCTCTGTCAGCGCGGTAGCTACCGCGAAGAAATGGGACAGTCTCGTCGCGGACAACCGATCTGACTGGATCGAACTCGCCTATCAGATCCACATGAAGGCGATCAGTGAGATCCACAAGGGAGAAGACCCCGTTCCTGGCCTTAGCGCACGTGAACGGGAGTGCCTGTCGTGGGTGGCACGGGGAAAGGATCATAAGGACATCGCGCTGATCCTCGGCATTTCCGAGCACACTGCGCGAAGCTATCTCAAGTCAGGACGGCTAAAGCTTGGATGCGCGACTATCTCCTCCGCCGCGGTCCAGGCGATGAAGTTCAGGCTGATCAATATCTGATGTTGCAGCCGGAGACTGACCCTTTCACTCTATCGCAAAAACAGCCATAGACATTTAACTTTCGGCGCAATACCTCAATTGTTTGTGCCCATCCGTGGCGATGGGCAGCCTGGAATTTACGTGCATCCTGTGTCCGACAGATGATCGGAGATCGGCTCGTGTTCATTCTTATCCAACCCCATCAATATGACCGGTACGCAGGCCTGCTGGAGCAATCGTTACGATTGCGGAAACGGGTCTTTCACGATCGTCTTGGCTGGCAGGTCGATGTGCATCATGGGCTTGAACGGGATGCTTATGACGGTTTGGGCCCTGTCTACCTCGTCTGGTGTGACGAGGACGAGCACCATCTCTATGGCACGGTGCGCCTCATGCCCACGACAGGACCGACATTGCTGCGGGACGTGTTCAGTCGAACGTTGGCAGGAAAGGATCTGGTGTCCCCAGTCGCATGGGAAGGCACGCGAATGTGTCTCGATGTCGATCTCCTGAGAAAGCTACAACCGACGCTCAGCCCATCTAGGGCGTTTGGCCTCCTTTTGCTGGCGTTGTTCGAATGCGCCTTCGCGCACGGCATCAAAACACTCGTGTCGAACTACGAGCCGCCAATGGAGAGGGTGTACCGGCGAGCGGGATTGAGAGTGGAGGAGATTGGCCGTGCCGACGGTTACGGCCGGCTCCCGGTGTGTTGCGGCGTATTCACTGTTTCAGCCGAAACGCTTCATCAAATGCGAAAAGTCCTTCGCGTTGCGCAACCTCTGTACAGGCGCACACTGCCCGACCGGACGGAAGCGACTGACTGGCAAACGCCTCGAAGCTCGGATCCTATCAAGCCGCTCAGAAGAACGAAGCACTACTGGACCTGCAATGCAGCTCGCGGCCAGACGTGCCTCTCAAGGGCGGGGCGAAAAGACCTGGGATGAAAATCTGGCTGCGCAAATTGATCGATACGACGTCCATGATGAAAACCAGCCAGGCGACGGCCGAACTGCTGGATCATCTCACCCGTGAGCTTGGGTTTGACTATTATCACGTGGTGACCGTCCGTCAGCCCGGATTGGGAAACGCCATCTTGTCCAATGCCCCGGAGGAGTGGCTGGACAAATATGCGCAGGAGCGTTTTGACAGGATCGATCCGATCCTCACCCGTGCCCGTGAAATAATGGTGCCATTTGTCTTTGATTTCGAGCATGAGGGGAAGGTCGCACGAGGACCCCATCAGATATTCAATTCTAGTGCCGACGACGCCGGCATCAAAGCTGGCATATGCATGCCGGTAATAGCGCCATTCAGCGATTTGTTCACTCTCTCTCTTTTGGCCGGTGACGTTACCCTGCCCCACAAATACCGACTGCAGCCTGTTCTGAGTGCAAACGCTGTGACGCTACTGCATAAGTGCATCGAAGCAAACGAGGCGGCGTCGACCAGAGCACCCGCCGTCGAATTGACCGGGCGGCAGTCCATGGTGCTCAAATGGGCTGCTGAAGGAAAGACGATCCCCGAGATAGCACTCCTCGAGAACATGACGCACCACACTGTCAATTTTCATATGAAGAACATTCGACGGAAACTTAAGACCGTCACCCTCCCGCAGACGACTGCATTGGCCACAAAACTGCGACTGATCTAGCTCCCTACTGCCACAGTTTCATGATGAGCTTGCGCGATTGTCCAAGAGCCAGTTCACCTACAAGCGTCGACATAGGCAGCGATTACCATGGTCGCACCAGCTTTGCTTTCGGTCCTGATGGCATCCGGATCGCTATGTCGACATGGTGTTTACCGAACGAGCAGCAACGCCTGCACCCGAAGTCAAATATCATCGCATGATTCCGAGACCGCTGCTCGATTTCATTATCGGGACTTCATTCTATTTCTGTTTTGGCGAGCCTTGGAGCGTTCGATGAAGCTTCGAGAAAGTGAAGGGCATTGAATCGGCCCTTAATGCGCGTGGTTGAAATCTTTGTCTTCACCTTTGCGCCGGACGCGATGGAGTTTAGGCCTGCACGCGTTAACACCTTCCCCGAGAAGTAGACATCTTCGTCTATGGATGGCACGTGAAGAAATCCGAACTTCTTCACCTCATCGTAGAACGTGACGATGCCATCGTAGAAGCTATCGGAGCCCGTTTCCGGCGTAACGTCGCGGGTCGAATAGATGAATGTAAATTGCAGACGACCCTTCAGTCCCGGGCCGGCATCTCCGCGCAATGTTTGTCCCTCGGCCACGTGATCTAACCCCGCTCGTTGGAGGATCCGCTTGTCCAGGAAGACGTCCTCACCGTTTTCGCCGGTAGCGAAACCGTAGCCACGCTGCTCATCAAACCACTTAACTGTCGCAGTCAACTCGGATTTACCCGCAAACTTGCTATTTAGGGCTTCTGGAGGTTGAATTTGCTCAGCATCCTGTCTTCGAGTCGAGACGTCAGGCTCTACCCATTTGGTTCTGAGGTCGACTCGCAGCTGGCGTTGCTCATCAAACATTGAGTCGACTGGAATGCGAATATGCTCAGCATCCTCCGCAAGACAGTATGACATAAACGCAGAACGCACCTCCTCCCAGCCCGCGGTAGTGAGCGACGATGCCTTAAGTGAGCGAATGCGATCGATTGTTGCGCGATTTGTGAGGGGTGTGTCGTAAGCCATCTGACTGATGTAAATCGGATCGGTCATAGCCATTTCGATGTGCATGCGGCCGCTGTGCGTAATCGCGTAACGTTGATCCTTATCGATCTCCGTTGCCGATGCATCAAAAGGCTCGATCAGCCGATATTCTAAAAGCCGTTTGATTGTAGAAATAACCGCGTCATCGGTGCAACCGAGCAAGCCGCAGTAGGCGAGGATTTGATTCGTTGACATGTACCCGCCGAGGTCATCTTGTCCTGCTTTGTCGACGAGCATTCGAAGCATGCTGACCATCAGGAGAGGTGAGGTCGGGACTTCCCTGTAAACTTCGAATAAATTCACAATAAACGAATTGTTGTCCTGTTGAAACTGGTTGTAGTCACCAAGTATTATGGACTGCATGAGCTTGCGGTAGCTGATCTTTAGAGTGTCCTTGTTTGATCTCTTAAGATAGGCAGCGACGAGGTCATCGATGCTCATGAAAGGAGAGGTGATGACGTTTTGAGCAAGAATAAGGCTTCTACGTATGTCATGGTTGGCGAGCCAAGACAATCTTCTCGAAACAAAATCCTCTTTGATAAAAACCTCCTCAACGCACGCCGCAAACGCGCGGATGTTTTCAAGGCTCAATCTTATGCCTTTTTTTAGGAAATACTTATTATGTGTGGCCGTACGAAGAGATTTTCCTTTGAGATAATCGATCCTCTTCTCCAGGACCTCGCGAGCGGAAGGGACAGGCAAATAAAAAATCTTGCTCTTGTAAGTCTGAAAAGGTCCGAATTTTGACAAACGCCAGATAGTTCGATCGGTTATTGGCATAACCACAAACGTGTAGTCGATCTCCTGTCTGAGCGACTGAGACCATTGGAAGACAGCCTGTTGGAAAGTTTCATCATGGTGGTCGGCGTTGTCAAAAATCAAGCATGGAAGTAACTTACGGTTGTTTACAGCGTCCTCCAGAAGTCTAAGAACGTGTGTGTGTCGGTCGTCGGTGATCTTCAATTTGAGATAGTCGCTGAATTTGTTTTTGAACTCGGCCCGGTTCGTCTGGTAGAGAGGCTCGTAGATGGAACGCCACTCCTGATATTCTCGCCAATACATTCCTCGAAGTTCGTCATATGTGGGCGACTTCCCAGAATACAGTGCGCGTTCGATTGCGCTTCGGAGCTTGTCGTTTAGCCACCGATGCAGGTCCGGGATCTCACCCGTCGCTTCCTTTAGCTCAATGTGAAGGACCAGGCACTTCTCCCTGACATCAGGTCCCAAGATGGATTTGAAGAAGCGGCGCGTGAAAGTGGACTTCCCAGCTCCCTTGTTGCCAACAATAAGTACGCTCTCACCTCTGCCGGTCTCAACAGACGCCGAGATTTGGTTTGCCAACGGATTATTCTGGTTATTGCTAATAGTTGAAACGTTAGCGGAGATGGACGCGATTATCTTCTGTATTGCGCTGTCGGCCTGCTTGCTTTCCCTGCTCTCGACGAAGCAGTGGGTGAGCATATCCTCATCGGTGTCCCCGGATAGTTCTCCAAAGAATTCCCGAAAGATCGGATCAGTATCCGCCGCGAGTTCTGACTTTGGAATCAACCTAAGCTCGCTTTTCTGATTCACTTTCGCGAACGTTTCGAAGGTCTTCTCGGTCAGACCTTCGGCTTTCGTAAAATGGAGCTTATAGAGGTCAGAGCTCACTCCTTGGTAAGAAAATAAGTCGTGGAACTGGGCGAAGTTCGCTTCGACCTCTTCCAAATTGGGGAATGCAATCGCTTTCGCATCACGATAAGAGCGAAATCCGCGGGGAAACGGCTGGAATGCGATCCAAGCGACTCCTGTCGTGAGGGTCGCAAAATCTGGACCGTGGTCAAGGCAGTAGCTTGCTGCCTGCCGAATGCCAGCCACCGCAGACGTAAGTGCTGGCCCACCGACCTTGTAGGCGCCCGCCTTCGATGAAAGTGTATCAATGAGTACACTCTCCGTGCGCTTTGCTTCCACAACAAAGCGCGGAACTCCGTCAACGAACAACAGATAGTCGGTGTATCCGCTGGGAGAATGTGGTTCAGTCCGAATATCTTTTTCGTGCCAGCCAAGGACTTCGATCAACATTCTATTGATGATTTTTAGTCTGGCGTCTTGTTCGGTAACGATTGTGTCACCCAACTTTGTCACGTCATCTTTCAATTTCTTCAACGCATCGTAAGCGCTATCTATTGACATGCCGAATTCCCCACTCTTGCCCGGAGTATGGTCCATTTTCTGCAGCAATCAAACGCTTTGTACACGCCGGCAGGTGATCCGATAAAATTGCCGCGCCGACGACGAGAGGGGCCGGAGTTTGCACGAGAGCTTGCCCGAATGTCAGCTTTTGAAATTTTGGTGATCTGAGCGGCCGGACAGGAAACGGCCCCAAAGCAGCCGGTGCGCAGGCAGAGCGGCCGCGGGCTGATTCTTCGCGAGAATTACAGCAGCCATTTTGTTGATCAGGTCACCAATGCAACTAATCTAGACAGTCCAAGATATTCAGATGAAGCAGCATAACCTCAACTGCCGGCTTTCACTGCTCGCCGCAGTATTTCGATGTGCTCCTCGCAGAGCACTTTGACCAAGACGTGAAGTTCTGCCGTGCGATCCTGAAGCCACGCAAGCGCTTCTTCGTTCATCTTGAACTGTTTCGAGTAACGTGCCTTGACGTAGGCCTCGTTGAGAACGTTGTACCATGCGGTAAAACGCTGATTGTCGCGTGGCCAGATGTCGATCAGGCGATGATCACGATCCTCCGAAAGTCCGCGCAGGAATTTGAGGTTGTGCGAGGGTGGAGAGTAGTTGGTCAGTGTCAGGAGGTAACAGGAATAGGCCGTTTCGACTGATTGGTGGAGATTGAATGTCGCAAGATTGATATTCTCCTCCTGCACGAAGAACTTCGAACCTTTCAGAAAGTCGACCGCGTTCTTGAACTGCTTTTCAAAATGCCCCTCCGCCACCCTGAGAGCATCCGCAGGGCTGAGCGGTTTCGGCTCAGCGAGAGGCCGGTCATCGAATTCGTGGAGAATTATGCCTTCGCGGGCTAGATCGACGAAGAAGTATTGGCCGTCATGCAAAAAATTGCTGATCTCGCGGGCGCCATGCACGATGAGACCGACAGGCGTCTCGATCTCCTTGTCCCACATCAGCCGGTCGGTCGCCTTGTCCCAGTACTTGGGTTCAGCCAGTTCCTTATTGCTGACGATGACGAGAATATCGAAGTCCGAACGATATCCTTTCGAAGTATGCGGCTCATCGACCCATGTGCCACGGGCATATGAACCGAACAGGACGATTTTATAGATCCGCCCGTCCTTCTTGGCCTCGGACTTCGAGCGCTCGACAATGCCAGCGAACTCTTCATGGATGATCCGGACGATCTTTTCCAGTTCACGCTGCTTTGTCTGCGGAAGATGTCCGACACCCGTTTTCATAGCCTCACCATCGATTCTTCTCGGTATTTATTCTAGCCGCTACCGGCTCGCTATTGCTACTTCACATTGTTGTAATGCCAATCCGCCTGTATCGACACTATGCGAGGCTCGACTGCGCTCAGCAAGCATTAATCGCGATGTCCTATCAATGTCGCATGTGGACCTGGGCGACCAACCCCTTTATCCTTCTCCAAATTCGGGGCCTGCTTTAACCCAAATTGTGCCGCCGGGCGGAAAGGAGTGAAATGGATTTGCGCCAGATGAGCACATTCGTTGCCGTCGCGGAAGAATTGCATTTCGGACGCGCCTCCATCCGGCTCAACCTCGCCCAGCCTGCCGTCACGGCCCAGGTCCAGGCAATCGAGAAGGAGCTCGGCGTTCCCCTTCTCATTCGTTCCACCCGCCGTGTTCAGCTTACACCCGCGGGTTCTGTTTTCTACGAGCGCTGCGTTCAACTGCTCCGCTATGTCGACGAAACTTGTGCCGTCACACAAGCGGTGGCGGGCAAGGCTGCGAGCAAGATCACCATCGGCACAATCCATCCGGCAACCTTCGGTGTCCTGCCTGACTTTCTTGCCCGAATTGGCCGACGCTATCCGGATATCCGCATTCATATCCGCAATGGCACAACCGAATCCATCGTACGGGACATCGAACGCGGACAGGTCAACATCGGTTTCGTCCGGCCATTGGACAACAACGGCGCACTGCGATGGCAGGCGATAACGGAGGAGCGGTATTTACTCGCCGTGGCCAAGGATAATGCTCTCGCCGAAGCCCGGACCGTCACACTTGACGATCTACGCCGCCAGAAGATCATCTCCTTTTCGCGTTCGAACCTGTCCTACACCGAGCGGTACTTTCTGGAGACATTTCGCGAGCATGAGCTTTCCGACCGGATCGTCTATACCTGCGACGACACGCTTTCACTGATTGCGCTCGTTTCCGCAGGTGTTGGTGTCGGCTTCGTTCCGGAATGGGCGGCAAACCTGCCGAACAGGAACTTCCGTTTAAAGATGGTGGAGGAGATCGATCTGCGCATCGGCCTTGGACTTGCATGGAGCAATCAGGACCCCACCGCCAATCGTGATGACATCATCGAGATCGGTCGTCAGCTCGCATCTACAATCGCCAGAGGGCCTGTTCGTAAACAGCACCGCAATTGAATCTCCTGAGACAGCATGGCGGCGGTCCTGCGGTTCCTCGTTTGGAGTAAAGTCGTGATCGTCCCAAAACAAGCCCCTATTCTTGTTTGCGACGGCAAAGCGGCAAGTCTGTCGTCAGGCTGCTGCCCTGTCTCCGTTCATTGCCGAGACCATTCCTTGGACAAAGCGCATGCGACGCATCGAGACCGGCGGCAGGACCCGCTCTGAAGAGGTGGCAGGACCTGCTGTTTCCAGCGATCCTGGCAGATCCTATGCTGCCTGCGGTGCGTGAAAGTCCCTGCATGTCAAGCGCGTGGCGATACCTCATATGTGGGAGTGCCGTTGTGGGTATTTCGCGTCATCAGGCCCGACTACATGCTGTCACTCATACCACTGCTGGTCATCGCGCATGTCGCGCATTGGACATATTGCGGATGGGAGACATTTCTGACGGGGGACGAATGAGGTATCAAAATGTCTCAGAGGCATTCATTGAACTGGAGGGCGCGCCAGCTATCGCGAAGAAAATCTGCACGCATAGCACAGATATCTGCTTGTCGATCATCGACATAGACAACGCCACGCAACTGAACTTCGAGAACGGCTGTGCGAACATCAGAGTCGCCAATGATAGTCTGATCGTGCGGGTGTCCGCCGGCGACCTGCTCACGTTCTATGGCTTTGGATCGTCTGCCGATGGATACCATTGACTGCATATTCCGAAAAATCGGTTCGAGAGGCCTCGTCATTTTCGAGAGAGATGGCATCCTTTTGAGACGATCTATCCCTCCCAGAGACTTCACGCTGGGAGACGTCAACGCCATCTTTGTCCAGATGCTACAGCAACTTCGTCAAAAAGACGTCCGCTTCGGCTTCATCTCCGACGCCAGAGGCATGACGGTCGGCACCCAGGGTAGACCAGAATTTCTCGCTCTAACCCGTATCCTCGACGATCTATTGAAGGTTCGGGAGGTCGTCCCGGACTTCTGGATGACATGGGGCACCTTCCGTCAAGCTCAGGATGATCGGTCGGGAATGGCAGATACGGATACGGTATTTCGAGCGATCGAGTGGTATGGTGTTGAAAAGAAGGAAGCCATGTTGGTCTGCAGCACCGCCGAAGGACGGCGTGCAGCAGTAGAGGCGGGCATCACCTACATCCACTATCCCCCCATGGAAGGCGGTCACCGCGACCATATAATTCCAGAAGAATTCTCCACTTCCCTTTCTTCCGAAAATTGTGGCGCCGGATCGTTTGACACCGAGATCGAAAGAATGCTGAGACTGAGCGTGCCAGCCCGAATCGTCGGCAAAAAAGAGTTCAACGACTGCGGTCCCTACCATTCCCCCGGGGCGGACCAAGCTTGATCGATTTCGTCATTTTGCGATCGCGCTGCTGGCTTTTGTCACGCTGGCGATTGGGCCGGTCATTGTCCGTCTGATCACGCTCAACATTGGAACGGGCGATGCGCGCAGCATCGACTGAGCGGTCGTTCGACGTCTTCTTGATGATCCCCTGCTCTGCCACATGATCGCGCCCTGCGACCGACTTCGTTTCGAGGCTGTCGTAGCTGCCCTTGTCTTTGCCCTCCTCGGCGCGACTGCGGTTTTTCGTGACACGCGCGTCGAGCTGCAATCCGACGACTTTTCCGATTACCTTGGACGCTTGCTCGAAGATCAGGCGGTCGGAAGGGTTGGCGATCCTCGCTGCAATGGCCGAGGCGGTGTTCGCAAGAGTTTGTTTCGCCGTCTTGGCCTGGGCGGCGCTAATGGGGGTCGATCGCAACATATGCTCTTCTCCTTTTTCTCTGGAGGGATCGCGGCCATCGTGGACGGCCGTTTTGAGCCGCAGGTACTCACGTTGCAGCCCGGTTAAGAGGTCCTGACTCAACTCGCGCGCCGTGCTCGGCGCATTTCGGTCCTTCGCAATCCCGTCCAGCATCCTGACGACACGTCCGACCGAGCGCCAAGTCTGGTCCAGCCGCCTTCTGGCTTCCGCAAGCTTCGGCGCCGTCGGTGTGTCGCGAACCTTGGCCATCACCTTCTCGATCACCCTTGGCGGCGCCGTCGCTCCCATTCGCTGGAACATTTCCCACTCCCAACGCTTGACGGGTGGCGGAGCGGCGCGTTCGATGCGTTTGTGTCGTTCAACTGGGATTCCACGTTCCCTCGCTATTTCGGCGAAGCGCATCCGCCATTCCATAAAGTCGCGAATGTTGGGATTGAGCATCTGTCCGCTGCCATCGCGCAACGCGACAATCACATGCAGATGTGGATGCTTGGCAAGATCGTTGCGATTGTGAATCGCATAGGAATAGCGATGCCCAGCGAATTGCGCTCTGAGGAAGTCGCGGCCAGCAAGGAGGAGCTCGTCTCGATCGACGTTCGCCGGTCCCGATAGCAACAAATGCATAAAATCTCGTGGCTGTCGGGTCTGCATAAGCGCGCCCACGATTTTTCCCTCCGCCGTCAGCTGCTTTTGATCGGCCGTGGTGATCTCGCGGCGCTCGCCGCCGCGGAAATACCGCCCGCTTCTGCCTGGCCGTTCCTCGATGCACGCTTTTGTCGAAAGCGTCACCTCCACCGCGCCGCGCTGCATGGCGTGCAAGGCCGCAATCAGACCCTTCGGACCAGACGAAAACTCGACCGGATAGCGCGAGATCGGCGTGATGCCCTCTCCCCGCAAGGTTTTGTCCAGGCGCTGCTCGATAGCATGCGCGATGTCTGCCTCGCCCGGAATACGGTTGCTGCTGCTGCGATCCGCCCGATCCTTCTTTTCATGCGCAATGACGAGCACGAAGTGCAGCCTTGTCTGTCCCCTCTCGCCATCACTCACACTGAAGGCGTATGTTCGATCTATGTCGCCAGCCCGGCGGAAACCATCCTCTGCGAGCGAGGAAAGTGCACGAGCGATGTCTGCCCGGTCCGCATTTTCGAGCTCGTAGGTCAGACTAACAACGTCCCTGCTACCCTTCCGATGGCCGAACTCTCTCTCCCATGAGCGCACGGCTTCATTGATATCCGATACCTCCCGGTCGTCCTGATCGTGGGCCTTTTCTTCCTTAGCCTGGTAGTGCAAGACGTGGCGCACAGAGCCGGCGCCTGCACCATAAGACAGAACCTTGACGACGACCGCGTTGTTACCCGCCGCGCGGCTAAGCGCCGAGGAGACAGCAGGGTGCTTTGCGGGTGTTCCTTTATCTTTCACGGCCGACGCGCGCTTCCCACCTCCGCCACCCGCGCCACGACGGCGCAGCTCGTCGTCGATCAAATCGAAATAGCTTGGCAGCCGGCGACCTTCGGATCTAGCGTTCAAGCGACTTCTGAACGGCTCCCTCATCATGCCTCCTGATCAAGTCGACGATATAAGACGATGGCCGGACAAAGGCGGCATCGCGAATGGCGTCGAGAGCGCCCAGCACGTCATCCAGCCTCTGCGCAATCACACGGACGCTCTCGGCGCGGGTACCCTCGTCTGTGAGGAATTCTTCGTTACGGAAGGCCAGCTCACGTAGGAACCGATGTATGTCGGCCAACTGACGATCATGTTCATCGAGCATGGCTGGAACATTCATGATCTCCCTGACGACGATAAGCTTGGCAACGATGTTGACGGAAATATCAAGCCGTCCGGCAAGAGCCTCCACGTTTCCTAGGACATGATCGGGAAGGCGGAACATAATGGGCGGACCTCTCATTTCGATCTACAGCCCCCTTGCTTTAAGGGCTTCCAGAATCAAGCGATGGGTCGCTGAGGACAGTTGCTCGTGCTGCTCCAAAGACACGTGGAAAATCTTCGTCAATACATCGTCATCAAGATAAAGCGATACCCGTTTCCGTTTTACTGACGCACGAGCCGTTGTCTTGGGCGCCTTGGACTCCGATCCTAGCTTGTTTTCAAGGCTGGCCGGCATTCGGATCTTCGAAGAATCTGGCTCCGAAAAACCGGTTTCCGCCTGTGCCGAACCAGAACCAGCGGGCATGAGAGCTTCGAGGTCTATATTTGTTGGCATGTAGGAAGTTGCTGCCTCCTCGACGTCCTTCGCTTTTTCTTCCCCTGCTTGGGTAACGGCGAGAATGTTGCCGGCCGACGTTCTTTCCTTTGACATCGTTAAACCCCCTCCGCCTGCAGCAGACCGATGAACTCGTTGTTGATCCTTTTCACGAGATCGATTGCATCGAGCACGCTTTCCGACGCCCGCCGTTTGGCTGACGGCGTCAACGCCGGGTTGTTCACAATGCCTGCGAGTTTCGAGTAAAGGGAACCGTAACCGGCCCCCACGTCGCTGAAATGATTGCTCTTACGGACGACCGTTTCGACCACGGGTATCCGGCCGCTCGCCAAGATCGCGTGAACCTCGGGAAGCGATCGATTGTGCTTGAGGGCAATCATGTCCACGTAGTTCCAGATCGCCGCGTAAGGGATCGGCCCGCGATCCCGCTTCCGACCTATTTCCGTCAATATGGTAGCCACCTTGATGGCCGACGTGGCTGCCGTTGGCTCTGGAATCACTGGAATAAGGATGGCATCGCACTCGTGGTAGACTTCGATCGCGCGCTGATGCACGTACCCACCGACATCGTAGATCCGGATTGCCGCCTCGGGCGCGTTGTCGAGCCGCTCACGAAACCTGTCTCGAGGCGCCACGCGCAGATGCAACAATGACCCGTCCGTCGGCAATAGGCCCCGCTTCATGGAGACATTGTACCAGCGCGTCGACGATTCCTGTTCGTCGCAATCGATCAGCAGCGTCTTGTGGCCTTGCTGTGCAAACTCCGCAGCGAGATTGACGTTCAGGGTCGACTTCCCGGCCCCGCCCTTGAAGGTCGATATGGCGAGAGAGAGGGGTTTGACTGTCATGACATTTCTCACCCATTTTGCCGACGTCTGGATCGCGATCGCTTGCGCGCCCGTAAGCGGAAGATCTGAACCCAGCTTGCCAGTTGTCTTTGCTCCCATCTCATACGAGGGAACACAATCCTTCACCGGCCACGAAGCTTTGCCCGTGCCTCCTCCTGTTGCCGGGCTGCGATAAGCCCCTCATTAAGCCGCATCGTTTCGAGCGTTCGTGCCGCCTCGGAAACCGGATCCCTCCCCGGCCAGAATCGAAGAATTGGCAAAACGAGCAGCAGGAACGATGTGATTGTCCCGGCTCTAAACCACGCAGATTCAGCATAGAGGTCGCTGGCCCATTGCCAGACGCTCCCGGTCGTTTCCAGCGGTAAAAAGGCATAGGAAAACGTCAACACAATCCAGTAGCCGACAAAGGCCGCAACCAAAATGCATGCCATCGACACCAGGAGGAAGCACGCGATCTGGAGCAGCAACCAGACGGCGCGGATTGGAAGAGTGAAGGCCATGAGAGCTTTTTTATAGATCGACATCTTCTTGTCTCCACACGCAAATTGGGCCTGTGACCAACCTGCCTCAAACTTCACGGCCGCTCAATACTTGCACTGCAGTACAATTTCGTGCATATTCGAAAAAGTCAACAGGTGACGGATGCGAACATGAAAATTGACGCATGGCGGGGCTTATGCCACTTCATTCTCAGCCCTCTTGGTGCTCTGATCTTGAAAATCGAGACAAGCTGGGCCGACACGAATGCTGAGTTCGTCAGCCATCGGAACGCCTATGTGTCGGGGCGTGATCCGATCCCCACATCGTCGATACCGCTCGATACGTCATCGATCGCAACGCAACTTGGTTTCCAGAGTGTCATCCCAGAAGCCGCGCTCAGCGGAAGCGCATTTCTCGCAGCAGGTGGAAAGATCGTAAGGCTAGCCGAAGTCCAGGGCGGCCTTTCAATCGAGCCGCTCGGATATGCAGACTTTGTGGCAACCCGCTCCATCGTCTCGCTTGCGGCGATGACTGTGACCATCTCAGACGTGCAGCAATTCGCCGGAAACGCATTCTCCTGTGACGAGCTCGGGCGGACCCGCGGCCGGTTGATGGTATCATATGCTGAATGCGTTTTCATGGGTGGAGATACCCCACGGTCTCTCTCGGAAGTGCTGATCAGCAAGGGCGTGGCCTTCGCCTTCGGCGACAGTGCCGGCCAGCCCGTCTTCCCGGTTTATTCGCAGGTGGAAGACGCCGCACGGGCGACCAAAGCCGGTATCGGGGCCAGTCTCAGTTTTCTCCAGCCCTACGGTGAGCGTTACCGCGCCAATCCGACAAGGCATTGATGCGGATCGGAGCCTTGATGTTTATGTCCACAATCGCAGCTTCCGGCCTCTACACAGGCATTGTCATCCTCCCGACGCTTGCCGGTAACGAATTGCGGCAAGTGCACCCTCCTTCTCCACCAGTTGTTCGCGTTCAGGCGGCGCAAGATAGCTCTCCTGCGACCAGGGACGCGGCGCAGCCACCATCTTCCGCGTTCGTGCCGTTTCCGAGCCACGCGCAGTTCGAGACCGGTGATAGCTGGATCTCCGGCAGCAAGCGGTATCGCCTTTATGGTTTGCAGGCATGCCTGCGCGGAACCACCGTCACCCTGTCTGCAGGGGCTTCGCGCGACTGCGGGGAACTGAACGTGATCATGATGCAGGCTCTGATCAGAGACACAAAACCTGTCTGCACCAACATTCAAATGATTGACCAGAGCAATGTGGTGGTCGCATGCCAGACGACGGCGGGCGCGCATCGCTATGATCTCGCGACCTATATTATAGCGCAAGGATGGGGATTTGCTGCTGTCGATAGCACCGGCCAACTCATTGTTCCTGGCTACAGGATCGCTGAGGAAAGCGCCCGTGCTGCCCGCGCAGGGCTCTGGGCCTATCCCGACATGCCGCACCCTGTTTCGGTGCTGATGCAACAAGCCGGGGTGTCACGATGAAGGTTATCACGATCTCGATGATTTTACTCGCTCTCGCTCCAATGGGCTCGCTGGGGCAGGCTCGCTCCTCCGACATTCCGCGTCAGATATTTGGCAAGGTACAGGTTATCGACGGCACTACGTTCGAATTCATCAAGAGCCGTCAACTCGTGCGGCTGGCCGGCTTCGAAGCCCCTCGTCTCAAGCAGGTGGCGACGAGCGACGGCATAACGTGGCCGGCTGGGGAGGTCACGCGCGCGTGGATGATCCTGCGAACCCTTGGCCAGGACGTCAATTGCGCGCCAATCGGTCGCGATACCAACAACAATCTGATCGCCCATTGCTTTGTAGGCGAGACAAACCTCGCGGAGACGGCCATTGCGGAAGGGATCGGCTACGCTTTCAACTATCCCAACGAGCCTCAGATCCCCGCTTATTTCGACTTTGAGAGAAGAGCGAGAGGGCTTGGCCTCGGCATCTGGTCCTCGGCAGATTTATCTCCTCCCTGGCTCAACAATGTATCGCAGGTGCCCGTTGAGCAGTCCGACGGCCAGGCGCAGGCCTCCGAAGCGCACCGTCCCCACCCTTGTCCGTCATTCCCAACAGCGCCTTGTCCCTCACGCGAGTGAATGGAGGTTAAATGAAAAGCCCTTTCCAGACTTCGGCTATTATTCTGATCTTGCTTTCAGTTCTTCCGTATGCAGCCCGCGCGCAGGACGGCGCCACCAAAGCACAAATCGAACGACGGGATCCGGACTTTTGCGGGGCAGGCGGCGCTGGCTGCGATCCGGCGGACGTGCAGCAATGGAAAGCGGTCGGCAACAAGCTGGCAGACCTGTCTTCGGCCGACCTTAGCCAATACGCCTATGCCTGCGCCAAGCATCGTGAATGGAAATCGGATTGCGAAACAAATCCCATAGCGATCCTGAAACGCCTTGGCATCGAAGGCTATTGAAATTGCCGATGACGAAACTCGACCATGGATGGCTTGCGAGCGCCGGTATCGTGTTCGTTGTTGGATCGGCAGGTGGTTACACGGTCGGCCACCTGCAACGGACTGACAGGACAGCAGAGCTTGAGCAGGAGATCGTGCGGCTCGAAAAGGAGTTCGGACAGAAACAATGGGCGTTTGAATTCCCGAGCGACACGGAGGCAAGCGCCGCGATCGCCAAATCCGGTCGTTCGATCCGGATTTCGGAATGCCGGCCCCGGCAGGCGGTGCCCGGTGTCACCTGTACCGGCGTCATCACCACCACAAGCGGCTCATTTGCGGGGGTGACCCAGCCCGGCACCCTGTCGTTTGCAAAAATCGACGGCGCCTGGGTGCAAAAAGGAGACCGGCTGTGAAAATGGTCATGTTCTTGGCCACAGGTTTGATGGGCTCACTTTCGGCGATGTCTGCAAAAGCACAGGACGCGGACTGGGGTTGCCAAGTTCTCCTATGTGCCGCATCGAAAAACCCGTCCTGGCACGGTGTCCCCTATTGCGTTCCACCGATGCGAAAGCTCATCGACGCAATGTCCAGACCCGGCTTTTCCTGGCCCATCTGCCAAGAGGCAAAAGCGGGAAAGCCTGGCCATGAGGATTACGAGGATTGCCCTTCTGGAACCACAGTGGGCTATTCGTCACGAGGCGGCGACATCAGTTCGCGTAGTGAACCTGACCAGTGCATCGAGACCGTCAATATTTGCCGGCCGTTGGGCCGGCGTAACGGCAGTACGAGGTCAGGGGGCTTGACGATCAACCGGAATTTGGGTGGGGATGGCGACAGCTGCATCAAGCAAATTGCAACTCCCCGCCCCCGCCGCGCGGATCCCTACTATTTTGATATTCCAAACGACGAAGGCGTGAAAGAGAGGTTCTGGTTCAACTTGAACCATTAGCGGCTGCCGGAAAGCATCTCGCGACCACGCGATCACGAGTCGGTCCCGGCGGTTTTCTGTTTCTTGCGGCGGGCTTTCCAGACCGCTATCCGAGGGAGGTCATCTTCAGTGATCTTAAGCAAATCCTCGATGAGGACATTCCACTCTCGCTGCATCTTGTCGAGCGTCGAGAGCTTGACGTCTCGCATCGCCCGCGTCACCTGCGAAATGTATGCCTCGTGCACCCCGAGTTGCACAGCCAACTCACGGTTCGTCACCTTGCGTTCCGCCTTCAGCCGTTCGAGGCCAATGGCAAGCCTCTCCTGGAATGACAGAGAATCGAGTGTCGAAACATCGACGGCCTCGACCGGAGGCTGGTGTTTTACACGAGGCATCGACTGCCATTCCCAGTCGGGACCGGGCGCAGTCTACGACCGACCCGTACGCCGACCAAGTGACGACAAGGTGGGCCATGACGGCGCATCAAAAATGTCCCTGGAACCGGTTTGCTCATCCATCACCCGATGTCGACTGCAATTATCTCTGCCCAAGTGTAATCCGCTTGTCGTTCATATTTCAAACAAGGCAGTTCACAAACTCATTACGCTTCCTACACCTCTCCGATCTACCGATGCAAGTGATACTGGCCGGTCGTCTGGATCCGAGGAAGGTCTGCATCAATTCGGTGCATAAGCCCTGGCTGCGGAAACGATCCGCTGGATTTTACGCTCATCGGAAATCTGGAGTCTCGAAAGATGTTCGATTTTGGCCGTGGAAGTCGTTCTCGTGATAGGCGGGCAAAAGACCGCACCTGGTCGGCTCCTCCGAACTGCGGTTCTGCTTGAATTCAGAAACTAATTGCGATCCGACCTGTTTTCGGGCTCCGTCTCATCTTCCCCCAACGGATCGCGTGCCGCGTCCGCGAACTCTCGCAGCCACGCTCTCGAACTTGTCTCGGTCAGCCTGCCTGAAAGGGTGTCAATAAGGAGATCGACATCCGCGTTCAACTCTTCTGGCTCAACCCAATTTTCGCCCGCCTGCTGGAAGACGACGTCATTCAAGGCCTGGAGATCGTCGCCAAATGCTTCTCTCACTTCCTGGCGCCGGAGAATGGGGGAACCAGATAAGCGATCGGGCGAACCCCTTTCGGATGCGGATAAGCCGTCCTGGTACTTGCGCGAGCTCGTCGGAGGTCCGAAATAGACGCTTTGGCCAAGCTTTTCTTCATCGATATCGAGATCAATGTTATCTGTAAATTTGGCGCGGGCGTCTTTGGTCTCGACACTCACATCTTCGCCCCCAGCCGCATAATGCGCGGGTTTACGCCGCGGCTGCTGATCGCCTGCATCTTCTTCTGCCACTCCAGATTCGCGCTTCTCATCGAGGTCCAGCCGGCGACGCAGTTCATCGAGGGAAGAAATATAAACGTGACGAACGCCTTCTTTGACGATGAAGCTCAAACCTTGTGGCGTTCGGGCGCGCTTGATCGCAACAAGATTGAGATCAGCCCCAAATTCGACGGCACTCGTCCTATCACGCGGCGTGGCAGCACTCACCGGCGGCGCGCGAAAACCCATGCGGTCACTGTCACCGATCGTCCATTCGACCGGCTTCAAGCACGGCTTCGGCGCCGGCTGGAACTTTCGTACTTTCGCGAACATCCGCTCGCCGCCGGCGTCCAGTTTCATGATCCGCATCATCGGCATGCCGGTCACCTGGAGGATCGCCTCTTCCGGCTTCATCATCATCAGCGTGTTCACCGGCAGAAGATCGACTGACACCGGTACCTTGGAGATCGACCGCTGCCTGCGGCCATGCCGATAAGAATAGGACGATTGTTCGACCCATTCGGTGGTTTTCCCGGCTGCGAGCGAGACGGCCAGCGCATCGTCCTGATTTTGGAAATTCATGAAGACCTTGATCGTCGACGCCCCCATCAGGATCTTCTGTCCGGACCGCTGATACAATCGCTCGAGCTGGGCGCCGTCCTGAAGAATGAAGACGAAACGCACGCCGTTCTTGCGGATCAGGGGGGCGAGCGTCAGCACTGTGTCGATGCGGCCGCCATTGCCGAACTCGTCAAGCATCATCATGACCTCATGCTCGCCGTTGGGCAAAGGACCCATCTGGACCAGCTTATCGGCCATTTGCTGGATGAACATCGAGATCAGGCGCTCATAGATCTGGATAGCGTTCCAGTCGGCCTGGATATAGATGACCATCTTGCGGCGGCGAATGCGATCAATTGGTATGGTGGTGATCGAGGTCAGCGCCTCGACCAGGGGATTTTGGAGGAAGTTCAGCTTTGCGACGATTTCGGCTGCAATCCCTTCTCCCAGCTTCTCATGACGCCCGGCAAATTTGGTGAGCTGCATTCGGGTCTGGTCGGAGAGAACCGCCTCATAATTTTCAAGCAACTGGACGATCGCCTTGCGCTCGTCGGACATCGAGTTGAGGATACGGTAAAGTTCGCTGAGCGACTTGCGGGTATCCGGGCATTCGAGCACGAAACCGAGCATGGCCGTCAGCAGGATCCTCGCGCTCTCTTCCCAGAAGTCGGATGAATCCGAGCGCAGCCGCTCCGGTAGCAGCATCTGGGTCAATTTCTGCAGGTCGGTGATCCGCTGGTGGGGATCCCGACTGATCAGGTCGAGCGGGTTATAACCGTCGGTAAATTTTGATCCCGGCGCCAGTAGAAAAGTCTCAAAACCCTTGTGCTTCAGGTAACCGGAAGTCTCCTCGTACAATTCTCCGCTCATGTCGAGCACGACCTGCGACCCTTCGAAGCTCATCATCGAGGGGATAACGAAGCCGCGCGACTTTCCCTGGCCGGGCGAGCCGATCAGCATCACGTGCTGGTCGCCGTCATTGCGCAGAAGAAGACCCTGTTTCAGCCCAAGTACGATCCCGCGCTTGTCGCGCAGGCGAAAGTCCGCCGCATCCTTGAGGGTCGCAAGTCGGGCCGTGCCCATGATCATCCGTTGACGCTTCTGTATCGCCGCGCCTATCGGAAAACCGACAAGCCCGGCGGCGGCGGCAAGACCGGCAAGTGTCGCAACCACGGTCTGTCGCGAGGGCTTCTGATAGGCACCAGCGGTATCAGTCGCCCCGAACGGTGCCTGGTACATTGCGGCGAGATGATTGCCGTAGTAGCTGGCGATCTGCGCATGTTCACCAGCGCGGGTGACGACGAGGTAAAACGTAAGACCGTAAACCGCGACGGCGGCATAAGCTGCGGCGAAGATAAGAGCCGTTGAGGCGAACAAACTGAACATTGACCGGACATGCAGGAGGTAGAGGATCTTGCGCGACAGCGCCCTTCCTCCCTTCAGCATCCAGAGGCACAGCAGGAAAAACAGGAATGGTGAGGCAAGCGCGAATGCCAGAAGCGACAATCCGGCAGTGTTGCGGGTATGGATAGTCGACCAGGTATAACGAACGGCCTCAGCAAAGCGCAACTGGCTTACATAGGCGAAATACGACGGGAATCCGAATGAAACTGCATAGGCGTCGTAGATCAAGGTGAAGAAGACAAGCCAAATCACGACGACGCCGGAAAGCGCGACGGGCAGTGTCAGGAAGGACAGTTTCTGCAAGCTCGTCCATTTCGGGCGATCAATCTCTCCGTCCGTGTACACGCTGGCCATGTTCGTCAACCTCATCGGCAAAATAGATCTCGCTGACGCCGCGCCCGCCGGCGGCATCGCTCTTTTTCAACTGGACAACGATCGGGATGATCGAGCGGATATAGCGGATGATGTCGTCACGCTCCATGCGGACATTGCTGTTGAGAACCAGCGTCGACAGCCGGTTGAAAGCATGGTGCGGCGAGTTGGCGTGGATGGTTGACATCGAACCGGGATGACCGGTGTTGATGGCGTTCAGAAAGTCGAATGCCTCGTCACCACGCAGCTCGCCCATGAAGATGCGGTCGGGCCGCAGGCGAAGGGCCGTGGCCAGAAGGTCACTCATCGTCACCCGCGCCTCGCCTTGCCCCCCCTTCGAGACCAGCAACGAAACAACGTTTTCCTGGCTTGGCTCGAGCTCGGCCGTATCCTGCAAGAGGACGAAGCGCTCGTGGTTCGGGATCGCCGTCAGCATCGTGTTAAGGAAAGTCGTCTTTCCAGTGGACGTGCCACCCGAAATCAGCATGCTTCGATGGTTGGCGGCTGCCTGTTCCAGGAAATCTCGTACCTTCCCTTTCCGCAACAGTCGCGAGAGTTCGACATCGACATCATCGAGATAATCGTCTCCCGTTACCTTCGTGAAGCGGAAGGCCCCCGCCTTCTCATAGTCGTCGAGGTCGAACCGTCGGATGAACTGCTTGCGGATCGAGAATGCGTGGCCGGTCGCAGAGGTCGGACTCAGGACAAACTGGACGCGCTCTCCACCCGTCAACGTGGCCGACAGAAGTGGATTCTCGGCATTGACGGTCTGCCTGGTGAAGGAGGCGGCGCGAGACGCCATGTGTCGGATCACGTCCTGTTCGAGGCCCTCGATCTCGTGGCGCACCATTCGAAGCTGGCCGATCTTCTCCAGCCAGATTTCATTGCTACGCTGGCACGAAATTTCTACGACAGCAGGGTCGTCGAGGAAAACCCGTATGGGTTCGAGCGCCTCGGCAAGAAAGTGCTGTTCGGCAGAGATCTGGGGGCGCGCGTTCATTTCCCGTATCTCACCTTGCGAAGGCGCTCGAACTCTTCGCGCACCGGGTCGGGATAGAGACCCGCGAAATCGAGATCCCGCGTCACGAAGACGTTGATATCCGAACCTTGAGGAATGTGGATGGTCGGACGAATGTTGCGGGAATCCTCAAACGCCGTTGCTGCCATTTGCTGGATACCCGAGGCGATGGTTTCCGCGGCAATCGAGCGGGCGCGGTCCTGGGATGTCTCGCCATTGTCCTGAGGAATGCGGGTGACACTGCCATTGTCGTTGATGATGGTAATATCGCGATCCTGCCTCTGACCAAGCTGCGCGATGTACTGTGTTGCACCGCCTATCAGCGTCATCAGTGCCGGCGGCCCGAACCGCTCCCAGTTCTTTCTGTCGACTATGCCGGTCATACCCGAGCGGCCGAGACGGTCAGTGCCATAGGAGCCGAGCTGCACCGAGACGCCGTCGCCGCGGATCATCCGTGTCCAGACAATCAGAATGCGCTCCTGTCCCCTTTGGACACCGGATTTGTAATCGCCGATCAGTGACGAGCCAGCCGGAATCAGAATACGGCGGCCATCGAAGGAATAGACATCCTCCCGCACAATCCCCTTCACCATGCCGGCGAGATCGGAATTGATAGCTGTCTCGAGCGTCCCTCGGATCATCGTCCCCTGTGGAATCCAGGCATCCGTGCGGCGGTTCTCCGTGGCGGCCGACACCTCCACACCCTGTGCACTCATCGACTTTAGGAAGGCACGATCGCTATCGACGGCATCTCCGCTCGTGGCGCCTGATTGACCAGTGTTGCTGTTCGCACCGAACATACTCGCTGATGCATCGGACGACATCGCGGACGTTCTTCTGGTCTGGTCCGACTGATCGAATACCATTGCAGACGAGCGGACGCGTTCCAGCAGCTTGGCCTTTCGCTCCAGCTCAATGCATTTGGGGTCGTCCGGGTTTTTGCCTCGGGAGCAATCGACTTCGGCAGGAGGCGCGACAGGGGCGGCGGCGGGCACCCGCAGGACAGGGGGCGGTGGCGGCGGTGGTGGCGCTTCCGGAACCTGGACCGTAGGCAGCGGCGGCGGTGATGGGGTCCTGAAGCCTTCGTTCCTCGGTGTCTGCACCGGCCGGAACTCCTCACGGGGCGTCGCGTCGATTGTCGGTTCTTCTTCCCCACCCGCCAGAAGGAAGTAGAGAACAACACCAACGCCAGCAATAGCGACAACGACTGCGAACGGCCGCATCAAGCCTATGCCACCGCGCCTCACCTGCCCGCCAATGGACGTATCGGTGTCTATCGAACGGTAGTTGGGGTCCGACATGGCGCGCCTCCTATCTTGATTGCGATTGCTGGTGGGATGTTCCGGTGCCAATTCGCTTCGGCGATACCGCTCCTTCAATCGGCGCGGGGATATCGGCAGGAGCTGTGCGGAGATTGAAAAGGCAGGTCTCGCTCTCGGTACCGAAACGCAGCGTCCACTGCCTTGAGACCTTGTCGATGACGATGTAATCGGCCTCGCGGCGGTAGTTCACGAGGCTCTCGCGGCGCCTTCCGTCGACAATGAAGATCGCCGGGATGTCGCCGGTGAATTTCATGAAGGTCTTCAGCCCGTCGTCAAAAGCCCAGAGCGGTTTGGCTCCATCGCTTCCCTTGAAGCCGTAGTCGTAATTGACCTTGTCACGGCGGATGTTCTTGATGTTAGGATTGCTTTGGGCTGCCTCAGCCTGCTTCCAGAGTTCTGCCGTGCCCTTGAGGCCGGCGTCCTCCGGATAGGTGAACCGCAGCTTGAACGTCTGGTTCTGCATGGCTTTGGTGTCGTTGACACGCAGGTCGAAGGAGTAGGTTCGCCGCGTCGTGACGACGGACAGATTGGTGACCGCATCCTTCTCCATCGGCTTCAGGGTCAGGGAGCGCCGATCAGCCGAAGTGAGGATCTGCCAGGAGATTGTGTCACCGGCTACGACCTGGGTTATTTCCTCATCCGCTCCGAAGAGGATTGTCGTCACCAGTCCATAGGTGCCTGTCACGAGGAACACCTGCTCGGCCGAATAAGGAAGCGATCGTATTCTCGGATCGAGGCGTCCTGGCCTCGCGACCAGTTCGGCATGTACGGCCAACGGCCACAGCAGCATAAAAAGAGAAACAAAAACCGTCTGCCTCATCATGGCGTAATCCCTGAGGGCATGGTCTCGGGGACTTTCGCATATTCGGTCACGACAAAACCGAGTGGATTGTAGAGGCGGACGCGGTTGCTGGCGGGCAGGTTGATCTGCCGGTAGCGTATGGTCGCCGACCAACGCGTAACGACGTCACCACCGCGACGCCGTTCACGTGTCTCGAAACGAATAGACATGGTCGATGGATTGAGCGGATTGACCGAGAGGATCTCCGGCCGGATTTCGCCGGTCGCACCAAGCAACTTGACGGGGCCTCGGGGATTGGAGGGGTTCATCCAATCCTCGTAGTCCTTGAAGGCCTGCGAGCCCGGTTCCGACCACAGCGCAATCATGTCGAAATTGTCGGAAAGATAACGGGGATCGTAGGTTTCGCGTCGGATGACGTAATTGCCGGCGAAGGCGGCGCGGACGGCCTGGTTTTCCGAGACCGTCGCACGGTCTTTATCGAGTGTGGTCACCGTTTCCATATAGCCGGTGTTCCGGTCAACGATCAGAGGTACAACCTCGGTGCGCACCAGCGGAAAGAGCTGCGCCACTGAGAACGACAGAACGCCAGCAACAGTCCAGCCGGCCAAGGCAAACAGCAGAAGGATGAAACCGATCAAGGTGCGGAGAGAGCGGTTCTTCTCACCCCATGAAAGGTGCTGATCGTAGAGATCCTCCGGACCGGCCATCTGGTCGACCGGCTGTGATCGCAATTGTCTTCTGAACAATGTCAAGTTCTGTCCCCAAAATCACGATCGTCGTTAATTTGCGGCCCGCTTGAAGAACGGATGCGCCGTCCGCATGAAAAACCTGAATGACCAGAGGGTGTCTCACCTCACTCGCCGTTTCGCCGGCGCATTGTCAGCACCCGGCCGAGCGCGCCAGCGCCCGTCATTGCCCCGCGGCCCGAAAGCGAAACCGCCGTCAACGCGCCTTTTGGACCCGCCAGCATGGCAAGGGCCACCGCTCCGGCCTGCCCGCCTCGCGAGGTGCTGGAACCTAATCTTTCGCGGGCAGCGCCGTATAGAGCACTGGCGCCGCCTCCGCCGGGAGTGACTGCAGTCATTGTGCCGTAGGCGAATGTTCGCGCGAATTCCGGAACCTGAAAAATGAAATAGGAGATCAGCGCCAGATAGAGCACCATGGCGAGCACGATCGCTAGCGCGTTTTCCCTCGTCGCCATGTCGCCGTTTATCGTGTCCATCATGCCAATCAGAAACCCGAAGGACAGTCCGGCCATGACATAGGTGAAAAGCAGCATGAACATGCCATAGGCGATGCCCCTCACCCAGGCGTCGAAGACGAACCGCGTGATCCGGAAGAAATAGGAGAGGATGGCGATCGGGCCGATCGCCAGCATGACAGCGGTGATCATTTTGGCAAAAAGCGTTACGCCGGTCAGGATCAGCAGCATCGGCAAGAGACCGAAGACCAGAACTATGAAGACGACAACCGCACCGGTGACGTTCGGCAGCCATCCGGATTCGTAGGAATTGAAGAGCTGCATGGCGAAGTCGTAGACCTTGCGCGACATGCTGGCGACCTGCGCGGCAAGATCGGAGCCGGCGGACTGCCCGCCCATCGCGGAGGAAATGGCAGCACCCAGATCCTGAGGCGACGTCAAAATGAACTGACCGATATTGTCGTAGAAGGTGGCCCAGGACATGACCAGCGCATAGGCAAGCGCGAGCTTTGAGGCCGTTATCGCCATGTCCTGAACTGAAACGCTCGACAGGCCAAGCGCGCCCCAAAGAAAATAGAGAATGAGGAACAAGGCGAGGATGGATGAGACGAGATCGCCATTCTCGGCGAACAGACCCCACGCTCTCTCCAGCGAGGCCTCGTTGATCCTGTCGAAATACCGGAGTGCGTCGCCGTAGAAGTTGATCGCGTAACTGACCGGATCCATCATCCCCCCTCTTAGGAATTAACGGGCCGCATCGGACCGCAATCGTTGCTGACGATCCGCGCAAGCGCCTGTTGCGGCGGCGCCGCTTTCTGCTGTTCCGCGTAGCCGAGGGCTGGGACGGGGTTCTCGTCAGCCGAACATTTCGCCAGCTGTTCAGACTTGCCGCCGCACCCGGACAAGGTCGCAGTGGCCAATATCACCAACGGGACGAACCTCACTGGGTCTGCTCCTCGAGTGCCTTGAGCTGGTCGCGGACAGATGCCCCGTCAGCGCCACTACCGCCATCGCGCATCACGCTGTCCGGAAGCGTCGCGAAGGTCTTAAGGTTTTGAGACGAGGTCGCGAGTGCCGCCTTATACTGCTGATTCAGCAACATCACCTGGTTGTTGAGGGAGCCGACGGCTTCGTTTGCGGTCTGGTTGCCCTGCAGCACCATCTGGGTATTCTGTTCGAGCGCGCCCTTCAAATCCTGCGCCTTGCCGATCTGCTCCGTCGCCTGCATGAAGGCGTTCTGACGCTCCTTCGTGGCGCTGTTCATTGCGTCGGTCAGGGCAGTCAATGTCGTTAGCGCGTTGATGCCCTGCGAGTAGGCCTGGTTGGCGCCCGACAGCTCCCCTCCCTTGACGGTATTGACCGCCATTTTCACCAGATTGAGCCCGTTGATCAGCTTAGCGGCGGTGTTCTGAAATTCACCGCTGATGCCGCCGAACAACGCTTCGTTTCCGGACAGGATGCTGCTGAAATCCGGCGCCTGTCCCATGCTGAAGCCGTTACCTGTTGCTAGTTTCGCGAATTGGCTGGCATCCTGCGATCGGTCGCCGGTTATCGCCTGAAGCGTCTTCGTCGTGTTATCCTTGACGATCGAGGTGTCATCCTGGATCTGCTTCGAGAGTTTTTCGATTTCCCTGCTGACCGCGATATTGTCCGCGTCCTTGACCGGAACCTGCGCGAGCGCGTCCGATGTTGCGGTGATGGCAAGCGCTGCGGCGATAACGAATTTTTTCATCTGCCTGTCCTCTCTCTTCCTGTTCAATTTGCCACCGGCCGGGCATCGACGACCGTCACCAGCCCAAGCGCCGGATCCTCCACCACCGAGAAGGTGGCGACATCGCCACTGGCGCGAGTCTCCTCCTGGAGGTCTTCAAGCCAGCGCCTGATCTGGTCGGTGGTCGCGGTGGATGGCACGGCAAAGCATTTGACATTGCCGGTATCGATGGTCGCCGAGGGGCACTGGACCTCGGCCATTACAAGGGAACCATCGTGTTCGCCGGCGTTGCCGCCACCTGAGCCACGCAGACCCGCCGACGAAGACTGGAGCCCTGCCTGCAGGCGCTGAAGATATTGCTGGTTCGCCGCGAGCGACTTGCTTAAAAGCTCGTTCCAGACCGAACTCCGTTCGGCCTGCGCCTCAGTATTGCGATCGATCGCCTTTTTCAGCTGCTCGCCGCATCCACTGACGTCACTGGCGGTTTCCCTCTCGACGCCCTCGCCCGGAGGACTTCTGTCGCCATTCTCGGCCTTGTTCCGGCTATAGTAGTATGAGACCTTTTTGACGTAATCCTGCGTTTCGGGAATATCGGGAATCCGGCCGTTTCGAAGCGACTGGCGATAGGGTCCGGCATTGTAGCCGGCGGCGATCAGGTCGTAGCGATTACCGAACATGCCCTTCAGCTGCTTGATGTATTTCACACCTCCACGAATATTGTCGCGGAGGTCGTAAGGATTGACACCAAGCCCGGCCGCGGTGCCCGGCATCAGCTGCATGACGCCGGTCGCGCCAACCGGTGAGCGCGCGGATTGGCGAAAACGTGACTCCTGTTCGGCAATCGCCAGCGCAAAGTTCGGATCGACCCCCTGGCGGATCGCCTCGTCGGCGACCAACCGGGCGACTTCCTGCTGGCTATAGGTGCGCTTCGACGGGCGGGCCGGCGCGGCTTCACCGCCGATACCCTCGGCCGAGCAATCGGTTGGCGCACCAGAGCCCTGCCCGGGCGCGACGCTGTCCGTGGTTCCGCCGGACGCGCCCTTCACGCTTCGCGTGTCTGACTGATAGGTCTTGTACCAGTTCTCGGTCTCCTGCTGGATATCGCGGCGGGCGCCGTCTTTGACCGGTACCTGCGCTAGCACCGCGACTGGTCCAAACACGCTGGCCAGTACCACGGCACTGACGGTTGCGAATTCAGGAAGCCTTGCGTTGGTCATCGGACGCATCCCCCTCCCAGTCGCAGAATTTCGAGAGCCAGTTCTTCGGATCGTCGCCGTATTCCTCGCGAAGCATCTCAACCTCGCGGACGGTTTCTTCTCGGCCGGAAAGGACCTTGATGAACTCCGGCATGTGGGACATGTCGACACGCGCGATCACGCTGCTCTTCGCGTGCTTGATCAACATGAAGCGTGAGGCCGGATCACCATTCTTGACCCAATCGAATTCGGCCTTGGAAAGGCCGAAGTGCTCCATGTAGGAATTCTCGTCCGCCTTGGGATTGGCGAAGAAAATGTTGGTCGAGGTCTGTTCGATGATCGTCCGGCTGACGCTCGACTGCACCACGTCATCAGCGGACTGCGTGCCGAAAATTACCAGACCATTTCGCTTTCGGATGGTCTTGAAGTAGTCCTTCATCGTGCGCTTGAACTCGTCGTCGTCGAGCAGCTTCCATGCTTCGTCCATCAGGTTGATGATCGGCGCCTTACCGTCATAGACATCGTCCAACCGGTGGAACATGTAGAGGAGTGCTGCCGTGCGAACCGGTGGATCGTCGAGGATCGACGTCATGTCGAAGCCGATCATCGGCCGCGAGATATCAAGGCTGTCGTCGGGGTTATCGAAGAGCCACGCATAAGGGCCGTGATCGACCCATTTGTCGAGCCGTGCGATCAGGCTTCCCTCGGTCCTTTCGCTTCCGGCGAGCAGGGCGCGAAGTGACGACAGGCGGCGATAGGACCGATCCCTGGTTTTGAGGACGGACTTGATCGCCGTGCGGATGATAGTCTCCTCCTGCGGCGTCAGGCTCTCGCCTTCCTTCGACGGCTTCAGCATGAAGCTTAAGAGCTGACAGAGGAAAACGCGGTTTTCCTCGGTATCATCAAGAAGCAGAGGGTTCCAACCTGACGGCTCGCCGGGTTCGAGCGTCATGTAGGTTCCGCCCGCTGCACGAACCATAATGTCGAGACCACGGTCCTTGTCGAACACGATGGTCGTCAGACGCGGGCTGACGCGGTAGGCCTGAAGGACCAGAAATGCCATGATGACGGTTTTGCCAGAACCCGTCGGCCCGAATACCGTCGTATGCCCAACGTCCCCTTGGTGGAAATTGAAGAAGAACGGTGTGCCCGACGTCGTCTCGAATATGGTAATTGCCGGTCCCCAGTGATTGCCATCCGGCTTGCCATAGGGATAGGCATGGAAACTGCTTAGGCCGGCGCAATTGAGCGTCGAGATCACCGCGCGACGGGCGATATAGGCCTGATTCCCGGGGAGCTGCGCCCAATAGGCCGGTTCGGCGTTCAGATCCTCGCGGACATAGGACGCGCCCAACGCACTTAGCTCGTTGCCGATGAGAGCAACGCCATCGTCAAGCTGGGCCGTCGATTTCGCAACCGGCATGACGGTGAGATGATGCTCGGCGAAGGCCACGCGCTTCCTCGCCAGTTCGTCCCGCGCAATATCGAGACTGGCCTGCACGCTGGAACCGCCCTCGTCTGCCTTTGACAGCTGCCGATCGAGGCGCTCGATCCGGCTTCTCGCCGCCATGTCGTCGATGAAGGACATCGACTGCGTGAGCACCATCTCGAATGGGAGCTTGAGAATGTAATCGAGCATGCCGGCGCCGGTCTCGGGCGGATATTCCTTCAAAGAGACCATCGCGGCGTAGCGGTCGTCGCCGGCAGTATCACCCTGAAGATGGATCGTTCGGTTGCCAATCGACGTGCGACGCGCTGGCAGCATGGCGTCGATGGGTAGGTTGCCGTGCCGGATGGGCCGCACACGAGCGCCATTCAGCAGCGTGTAGAAAAATTCGCATTGCTCCGAAAACCAGGCTTTGGGGGTACCCTCATCCACCTCCATATTTTCAAAAAAGTCGCGATAGATCGTCTTGCCGTTTCCAAGGTCAACCTGGACACGCTGCACGTCACGCAGGACTTTGGGACCGTAGGTCGCGAGTGACTTCTCCAGTGCTTTTGTCGCCTCGACCAGTTTGTCTCGAATCGATCGAAGCTGCTCTTTCCGCACGACATCGCCTCCGATGCCCATGATGCGGGACAGTGCTGAGCCTCGTTTGAATAGCGGCCGCACAACGAGTGAAATGTAGGTGTCGTTGACGAACATCTCGTTCCTCGAGATGCTTGCCTGGTAGACATCGTCCAGACGCTGAATGAAGGGGTCGGCGAACGTCGCCGGCAAGGACGGTGCGACCTTACGCCTGACAACATGGGTGTAGAGCGCAAAGCTGCCGATCGAGGAAATGGCGCGAAACGCGGCGTTGCGCTGCCGCTGCAGCATATTGATAGTTTCGATATCGGCCGTTTCGAACGAGAAGCCGGTGAGACGCAAGGTCGATACCAGGCAATCATTCTTCAGCCGGATAATGCCGTTTTCAATCGGGACGTAGAAAGGAACGTGAGCCGAGATGCCGCGATCGGCAAAGATCTCCCAGCCCTTCGACAAGCTTCCCTTCAGCGATCGTGCCGTGGTGCCCATCGATCAAGCTCCGTAGGTCCGGATGCCCCCGCCCAGCCTGCGGCCGAGGGGATTGACGCCGCACATGCTGAGGCGCCCGAGGATGTCAAAAAACCAGAGGTCGAGCTTGACCGTCAGCACGTAGAGAATGCCGTGCAGGGTGACGAAGGAGACGGGAAACCACAGAATGGAACCCAGCACCATGAACACCATGAGCGAGATGAAGCATTCAGCGAGGAAATAGGCGTAAGGGATCCCCATCACTGTCGGCGGACGCGTGAGGGCAAGGATGACCGGATAGGATTCGATGTAGTCGTCCCCGCCTGCGGATTTGTTGGCAGAGTTCGTCATGATCACGACCCGGAGCCAGCGAGGAAGTCGACAAGCTCAGCGGCAGCAAACATGCCCGCGAGGCTTCCACCGACCCGCAGGAGCGCTCCCCAAGACCAGAAACCAAAAGCGGCAGCCAGGAACATGCCGATGAACGCGATCGCCCCGACCGACCGGCCGAAGGGGCCGGTAAAGAACTGCACGAGTCTGTCCGCAGCATTCTCCAGCGCATCAAGGCTTTGCGCGGCGGCCGGCTCATATTGACTGACAAACAGGATCGAGGCCGCAAGCAACACCATAGCGACATGGCTGACCCACTTAGGGTTAAACAGGGAGCGGCAGGTGACGCTGCCAACAAGAATTACCGTGACCATTATGCTCATTGAACTACCTCTTCCTTGACGATTTTGACCGGACCGCCGTGTTGCGCCGCTGCCAGCGGCGGCTGAAGGTGGTTGCCCGATACGAGTGGATCTGCAGCGGAGAAGACGAGCATTGGCGACCTTGCCCGGTCGACCGGGCCCGTGCGGCGGTGCGGATTGGATTCAAGGCCGGGTGTTGGACCAGGCGTTGAAGGCTGGGAGATCGCCGGCTTGCCGGTGTAGTAACCGACAACACGGGTCACATAGTCCGCAGTTTCGCGGATGAGCGGCAAGGATTGATGCGCATCGACGCGGGGTTCGCCGGCATTATACGCGGAGGCGATCAGCACCGGGTTGCGATACTTGTCGATGAGCACACGCAGGAAACGCGTTCCCGCCCGAATATTCTGTTCGGGATCAGCAAGGTCACGGACGCCGTATGCATCGCCAATCTTTGGCATCACCTGCATCAGACCGACGGCGCCGACCGAACTGACCAAGTTCGGATCGAAGCGCGCGTTCTCCGACTGCATGATCGACAGCACCCAGTTCGGATCAACGTTCTCTTCAACCGCTATTCGCACCGCGAGTGTTGCGTATTCTTCAGGCACGCCGGAAAGCAGGTCGGGACGAGCTTGCGTCGATGTTTGATCCGCGGCATTGCCGGCCTCTACAGCTGGATCGCCGGCCCGTTCCCCTCGTCCCGGCTCAAACGAGAAGACGCTGATCGGTGAGAACACGGAGCGGTCACGCAATGTTCTCATGTCGCGCGCCAATTGTCCCGATAGTTGAGGACCGGCAAGCCGGGATCGGGTCCTTGCTTTTGCGGCGAAGGAAAGATTTTCGGTGGCGGCGTTGATTTCGGCCCGCCCCCAATAACGTTCGTTGAAATTGGCGAGATCAATGGCTGGCGGCAATAGATGTTCGGGCGTCACACCAAGAAGCGATACCGCCACAGGTGTTGCCGGCGTGGCGCGCTCTTCCGAATGGTTGAGGGCAAAACGGATGGGCCGATCGCTAAGCTCGCGGCTTTCGGTTTTCCGGCGTGGATCATTCTCGGCGGAAGTCGAGGCAAAACTGGCCGCCAGAAGCAGTGACGTCACAGCGCGCCAGACTGTCCGTCGCGAGGCCCTGGCTGTCGGGTTGCTCACACAAGAAGGCGGGCTGTCATCCATTTCGAACGGGTCCATAAATTATACTGCCGTACAAGTTTTGAACCGCAATCCAAGCGGGAAATCAATCAAAAAATAGCACTGTAGTGCAAGTTCTGTTATGGGATGAGCCGAGAGTTACTAAAATACCCAATGAATTCAGTTGCGTACCCTTGACCATTGATCGGGCTTCCAGCGGTAAGAAATCTGCTCGCGATCGCCAAAAATACGAGCCAGTCTGACCGCAGTGCTTCCTTTGACGAGCACGGACCCAGCATCGGCCCCTGAATGCGCACGATAGATTCGGCACGTGAAATTCGGGAGTTCCCGCTGGATCCTGGAAGCAGGCCAGCAAGATGAAACCTGATAGGGAGAACGATCGAGATCCGTCTTCAGATCGCGTGAGACCTGCTGTACCGGGCCGAGTCGGTGGCGCCCAAACCGCGTACCGTACTCCAGCTGACACTCAACGATATTCGCTGGATAGTGTTTGCAGGCAGCAAGACTGAGATAGGCGTAGGGCGCTGGCGGCAGCGGCCGGGGCGGCTGCTCAAGTTGTCCGCACGCTGCCAACGGGATCGCAATGGCCAACGGCCAAAACAGAGCTTTCAGGATTTCCACGGCTCACCTCCTAAGTTTCCTGCTGGTATCCGTGTTCGAGAGCCTTGAGAAAGAGATCTCGCGCGAGCCCACAAAAGGATGACGATGGTTGCGCCATATGCAGCTGGGTTAAGACCAGTCCCAGGCTTCCAATCGTCGCTATAACCTCTGCCAGGTCGTCGTTGAGGTTGTCGCGCCACATCTCGCGCCGTGATGGCCTTTGACCAGGATCGCATAGTCGTTTCGCGCAACGCTCTGCCACAATTCGAGGCTGCCGGTTTCGTTACCCCGGCTTTCTGTGTCGCAGATGAGTATCATCGCGTAGTCCGGAAAGGGAAGCTCGCACTCTTCGATCGACGTGCCGCCACGAAACTCCGTTAGCACCACCGCCGGTGAAAACAGAAGGAGGCGCTCGTTGACCAACAACCTCCGCTGTCCAAGGCGTACGAACCCGTTCAAAATCGGCGACCGAATGACGTCTGGTGCGAGACTTTCCTCGCAGTGCTCGCAGACCTGGACCAATCGGTCGTCCCTGAGAGAGAACGTGTTGTGAAAACGGCCCAACAGAAAACGTGCAATAATTTCGGTGCGACCGACAATCGATCCCACGACTGCGAACGCACGGAATCGTGTCCCGGCTTGATTGGCATCATTCTCATCAGGTGCCCCTGCGATGCTTATTAAGCTGGAGGGGCCGGCCACAACGCCTGCGGTGCGCGTCTCCACGCCGCTGTGTCGGCAATCAATGATCGGCACCCGGTACCATTCCTTCGTCAGTAGTGATCGGTGGCTCGTCAGTGGGAAACCGTCCTGCTGTTTCGCTTCGGAAGACGTTGCAGTTATCTGCGCAGAACCGCTGCCCGGCACAGTGCAACACGTGAGAGATGTCACCGGCAACGGATGGACACCGCTGCAAAACTTGTACTTCAGTATAATTTTGAGCAGTCATATACCAGGTTCTCAAGAATGGAAAGTGCGATGAACTGCGGCAAGCTCGAAGCAATCCAGTGGCATCCTCTTTTCCGGACGCCGACCTCTTCAGGCTGACAATCAGCCATGCTTCGCACGGAGATCAGCGAAATCATCGCCTCATCGTGAACTCGAGGCTCCAAGCTGGTGCAGGGAGCCCACAGGCCGGACTGCACCGAACGACGGACCGCCCATCACATATTCACACCCGATGTGACGCTGCTTCCCGGCACCTCGCAACTCCGACAATTGATCAGCACTGTTCGCGCGGACGCGGGTTCACCTGATTACTCACCCGCTGCTTCTTCGAAACATTCAATCGCAGCTACGCGCGTCCACCTGTTTACGCAAACACTCGTCCACCCAGAAGCTCAGCCATTGGCTCGCTCACAGGCCGATTTACCCAGAAGCCAAGCCGTCGTTTGGTGGATCGGCGCTCCACCTATTCACTCATTTGCACAGACGCCTGCTACCTGATTCAGGGATACGCTGATTCACCGAGCGGCCTGGCCCCTCAAAGGCCGACGCGCTGAGACCCCTGTTCGCTGTATTGGCCACCCCCCCAACCAACCGGTTGCTCAACCGGCGGATCGGCATTTTGCCTATTCGCGGTTTCGCCCGTTCACCTATTCTCTGAAGAGCTGCTTTCCCGATCGCGTCTGGGGTCAATAATCCAAGAGGTCGCCTGCTCGCCTTAGAGACAATCGCCCCTCGGGCGAACGGCTATTGGTATACCGATAGCCTATCCTGCCATCTCCCACCAAAGCGGTCCGGGCGCCGTGCCCGACACGCCCATGCTGTTGCGGGTCGGCAGACGAAGCAACAGCGAACACAGGCTTGGCATGTGATCCGCGCCGGAGCAGCAGCGAGGTGCGGGACCGGTTTGGTGGGAGATATGAAACGGGGCGTCGTCGTGAGTTGTGGGATGTCGGTAGCCCGGCATCGATTGCAAGCGAACGGGGAGACGGCGAGCGCGCCGCAGGTGGGGAGGATTGCGTGAAGCCGGGGCCGGAGAATGAGGACGCAGCAAAGGACAGTCCTTCTCTCGGTCTTGTGTGGAGAAATCGTGGCAGCGTCCGCTTGACCGGCCCAACCTTCTCCGTTTGTGCCGCAACCGCGGGAAGGACGCGACGTGAATCGGCGGAGACCGTTCTCGGGCTCAATGAGCGTTGCCCGCTTGCAACCTATCGCCGCGGGCGGCTCGCTCAGGTCATCCGCCGGAAACCCATCATCAGCATGAATCAGTCAAGGCCGACCGATTCAAATATGTCGTTGGACGCCGAGTCCGCCTTGTCCGATTCTCCGTTTCATGATTGCACAATCCTACCAGATCTATGTTGAACGCATCGACGACAGGAAAAACATGGCCCGCTATTATGCCATGTCGATCGAGCCCAACCTGTTCGGCGAGACATGTCTCATCCGTCGATGGGGTCGTATCGGCGCGAAGGGTCAAAGGCGGGAGCATCATTTCGCGCGGGAGGAAGAAGCGGTCAGGCTCTTTCTTCAGCTTCTGCGAAAGAGACGGTCGCGCGGATACAGGCCGAAACCGCCTGTCCGGCAAGCTGAAATGCTGACAGATAGCGAAGGGTGCGCCAAGGGGCGACGCTGTTCCCACGGGATGGCCCGGCGTTAAAGACGAATGCGGATCCCACCGCTTCCCTCAATCAGGAAACGGGGCCCGTTCCGGTGACCGCGGATGCAAAGCGAAGCTTCGGGTTTGAACCGCCGGTCGATCCGGCGCGTCAGACCAGACGACAGGGCAAAAGCCGCCTCAGAAGGGTGGCTCGATGTCGATGACACCCTCCTGCTCGGCCATGATCACCGCCAACTCGGCGCATGCTAGTTCCAGCTCGACCTCGATTTCGCGGCGTTCGTCGCGGTACACGGCGTTTCGCAATTCGGCTCGCAGTTCTTCAATGTGTTGTTCCAGAAGCATCGTCGTCGTCTCCTTGACGTTTGTGAAAGACGACGCGCGCGGTCATGGGGGCGTGGCGGGGTCAAGGATCGCGCCAGCGACCGGCGGAGCCGGCGAGTGGGGGAGCCGAATTTGTTGGAGCGCAGGGTACCGGAGCGGAGGCAAAATTGGGGGCACCGCTCGTCCTTGAGGCCGGCATGCCGCCATGGCATCCTCAGACGGACTGAGCAGACATTTCCTCTCCGTATCGCACCCGAACCCGAAGATGGGCTCGATGCCCGTCTCGGGGTCACTGATACGGTGAATAACTGTGGAGATCCGGGGCTTTCCGCAGCATTTGCCACAGTGTGTCGATGACAGGTCCGGTCCACAATGGCAGGGATTCTGCATCTGAAACGATGCGGAGAAGAAAATGACCACGACCAATGAAATCGCCGACAAAATTGCAGGCGAGCATGGCCTTACCAAGGCGCAAGGGAAAGCCATCGTCGAAGCGGTAATTGCTTCCATCACCGAGGCCGCGGTTGCCGGCAGAGAGACGTCGCTGCCCGGCTTCGGCAAGTTCAAGGTGAAAGCCACGCCGGAGCGCGAGGCGCGCAATCCGGCGACTGGCGCGACGATCAAAGTTGCCGCCGCGAAAAAACTGGCTTTCACGCCGGCCAAGGCTCTCAAGGATGCGCTGAACAAGTAATCTTACAAAACAAGCAAAAAAACAGCCTGGCAAGCGTGCCAGGCTGTTTCGTTCTAGGCTTGCATCAGCAGGCAGATGTCACGTTTATAAGATCCTGGATAATCGTATCGCTGACAACGTGATGCGCTTCACGGACATGGTCGTCGCGCAGCTTGTGACGAATGCTCGATGCCAACGGTATGAAGTCGAAACCGCGTGCGATTGCTGCGGACAGCAGTTGCGACAGTGTTTCGAATTCCTTCAGCGCAGTGCCCAGCCAGAGTTCAAGATTCCCGCCTTCGGCATCCGGAAATGCCTGGAGAAAGAACGTCTGAAGCGGGCGGTCGTAGCCAATAATGGCATCCGGGTCTGAGTGGCGGGATGCGGTTCGGGCGACGGTAATCGTGTAGCGGCTCATGGCGGCCTCCTTTGGAATGGGGAGGCCGGCCCCGATGTCGGGGCCGGCGATCCTGTTCAGGCCGGGCTGTTCCAGAGGATGACCTTCTTGCCCGGCTCGCCGCCGGGCGCCGGGGCGACGTTGCCGAAGATCACGCCGATCTCGGGAGCTTCGAGCTTCGTGGAGATGTATTCCTCGCCGGTCTGGCGGGAGATGCGGTTCCAGCCTGCACCGATCTCAAAGCCGGTCTTGCGGTGGATGATGCGGTAATCAGGGGCTTCTTCGTTCGCCTTGTTGGCGTTCGGGACGAGGGCGATCGGGGCGTTGACGCGGATGGTGGCAAAGACGCCTTCGAGAGTGCCGTCGGTCTTTTCGGTGAGGGTTGCGATCGTGGTAGCCATGGGATTGCCTCCTTCGTTGCATCGGGACCATTCCCGATGGCGCCCGAAGAAGGGGCTGTGCCGCAGGCGTCACCGAAGCAAAGCGAAGGGGAACCCCCTTGCGGGGTTGACGCTGATCGCGGCCGGTCCCTTAGAAAGGCGACATAAAGAACGGGAATGGTCCTTGATTGCGACGGCGGCGGGGAGACCTCGCCCTGGCTGCCCTTGCGGATCCCGCCAAGTACCGCGCTCGTGGCATGCGTGGGTGGCATTCGGATCAACGGACCTCTGCCACCGGCTAAGCCGAGGGGACGGGAGCGACAGGGAACGTCATGATCCCGGTCTGGCTGGGCCGGATGCGCCCCGCCTTGAAATACACCACGACAGATGACATATTATACGCGACACTTGACGCGGAGAACGATGATGGCCCTCGCAGCTAAAGCCCCTTCCACAACGGTCGCCGGTGGGGAGTTGCAGAAGATCGAAGCCCTGCTTGGCGGTTCGCGCGTGCTTGCGCGCCGGCTGACCAGTGCGCTTGATGCGCATGAGCTGCTGTTGCACGGCCTGCCTGCCTTAGCGCTCGATCACCTTGTCGGCAATCTTGTTGTCATAGGCAAGAACGAATCGCTGGAAAAAGCGGTCGGCATGAGCCTGCGCACCTGGCAGCGCCGGAAGGACGCGCTGTCCAAGCCGCTCAGCCAGGAA
>Ga0209371_1000375_pt1 | contig 47892 bp, 40 predicted proteins | sample AgamicAtAmrz_FD_187165 | JGI IMG/M metagenome (GOLD analysis project Ga0209371, IMG submission 187165) | Agave microbial communities from Guanajuato, Mexico - At.Am.rz (SPAdes) (version 2) | ecosystem: Host-associated > Plants > Roots > Rhizosphere | place: Guanajato, Mexico | collected 2012-06-07
CCTCGGGATGGGTGATGACCGCCATTTCGACCAGGACGGAAGGTATAAAGAGCGACTTCAGGACAATGAACGCCGCCTGTTCCATCTCCCGGGTGTGCAGGGTGTGGACCGGGGCTATGTGTCAATCACTTGCCTCCCCAGTGCCAGACTTTCCCGGATGGTTTCCGTCTGTTCAAGATCGAAGACTGCCCCCTGCAGATACCGGTCTTTGTCGCGTCTGTTTTCTCCCGGGATAATATCGGCTGCGTTTTCACTGTCTGACCGATATCTGGCCATCGCACTCGTCGCGCCACGGGTCGAGAGTGCAAAAACGGAAGTGCCCTGCGCGTTTGGGCTGGTAAACCCATCCGCATGCAGAGAGATCAGCAGATCCGCTTTATAATGATGTGCCATCAGCACCCGTTCATACAGGGGAACAAAGGCATCGTCCATGCGCGTCAGGCGGGCATCCACGCCATTCATGGTCAGCCTCGCCTGAAGGTATTTTGCCGTGTCGAGAACGACGTGCTTCTCTTCTGTGCCCGCAAATCCGATGGTGCCGGGGTCTTTTCCGCCGTGCCCCGGATCTATCATCACCCGGGGTTTACGCGTACTGCTGGGTTTGGTCTTTTGCGAAGAGGGCGAGCAGGCGTATGAGACCGGGTTGAGCAGCGTGCTGGTGAGACGCGTCGTCATTCCGGTCAGGATGAGCTGACGTCGGGTCGTGCCTGGAAACATGCCACTTTACTCCTGTTACTGTATCGAACTGATCCGGCGATGTCATGTCAGTGATTTACTGCGAGCTGACCTGCGCTGACGTGGGTCGGTGTTGACAGACTGAGAAGAACAAACGGGACGGGGACATACGTCCGCTTCCTGGGCTGAATAACCGCAGTGACGTGGGCAACGACGCAGAGCGGGAAGGGGGCGTTGCCCTTCCCGGACTTACGTCGCCGTTGTCGTCTATATAAAGACGCGAAGCCCTACAGCGCCCAGATGATCGTCAATATTCCAGTCGTCATTGGCGTTACCCCAGGCTTTCTGGTAGCTATATTCCACATAGGTGACCGCATTTTTACCCAACCAGTAATCAGTTCCCAGCACGGTCGATTCAAGGTGTTGTCCCTCCATGGCATCGCCTCCGCGGAGCCAGCTGACATCGGCGTAGACACTCCAGTTGTCCGTTAAATGGAACCGGGAATCGTATTCGAGGCCGAGGATGGTCTCCTGATCGTCTGCTCGCGAAGGATTATGACGGTACTGCCCCCGGGTCGCTGAGGTGACGTTATCCACTTTATTCACGTACCACGTGGCCTGGGCACCATTGTACCAGGCATGATCCCCCACATTTGTCGTGTATTTGGCATTCATCCCCATGGAATAGGTATTCCCGTCATACGGCTGGCCGTCCGTTTCGGTCCAGGGATAACAGTGACCGTCCGGGCCAAAAGGCGTACAACTCTGACTGAGGCCGGCATTCACCGTATAGTGGTTGTAGGCCGCTGCCGTGGACAATGTCAGGCCATTCTCCCACTGATAGCGGGCTGCCATCGCTGCGCCGTTGTGAACCCGTGCAGCGCCGTCACGAAAGGCATTGTGCAGGTCGGGACCGTTTCCGTAGTCGGCAAAACCAATCTTGTCGACGTTGTCATTCCCCTGCGCCATGAGCCCCACGGTAAGATGATCGTCCGTGTAGTACCAGATGCCCGCTGAATTGACGATATCCGTCGACATGCCAGCCTGATCGTGTTTTCCTTTGCCGCCCCAGGCATAGGTGGTATCCACCCCCAGCCCCCAGTCTGTCGGCGCATACTGTTTACCAAACGTGAGGATACCCAGGGTTTCGCTGCCCACCCCGGCGTAAGCCTGACGGGTATAGACGTTGTTGCTGAGGCCATCCGTTGAGGAATCCAGTCCGTGAATGCCCGTTTCGTAATATCCCAGCGCAAAGGTATCGCTCTCACCGGCTCTCAGGTTATGCCGCATGGCGACCCCCAGTCGGGAATCGTTGTTCTGAATATCGTGTTTCTGCATGTGCGCAGAATCGGTCTTTCCGAACAGACGTAGCGAACCCAGCACGCCGATCGCGTTGTCATTATCACTCCAGAGGGTTGCCCCTTTGGTTTGTGTGGCGGTATATCCCGGTGCGGCCTGCAGGGAATGACTATCCTGCGCCATAACAGAACCGCTGAGAATAAGGCCGAGTGAGGCGGCTATCGCCGGGGGGATAATTTTCTTCATTTTGTTGTTTCCTTTTTTAAACATTATTTGCCGTTCCTGAACGTGTGTCAGTTCCACTGCCTGTGAAAGCAAAACGGTTCTCCGGCGATGTGCCTGAGACCGTGTCAGGCTCGATAAGAAAAAGAAGGGTGGTTATTCAGTGGTTTTATTATCATCAAATCTAACTAAATGAAATGTGGCGCATTTGTTTTTTACGGTATTGTGCCTGGATATGCGAGCTATGTTTATTTTTTGTTTATTATATAAATGCACCAATAAATCTTTTTATAAATGAATTTATAAAAAGATTTATTCGTTTATTTATATTTCAGAGTCTTTTTTCATTGTCTGGCTGTGAATGTTGAAAGGAAAATACAGGCGGTCATTAAAATGTGACGATATCGTCTTTACCCGAAAGCTTTTTCAGCCGCATTATTGCGTGCGGAAGACAGGCATCCCGGACGACATATTTTGTTAATTATTCTTTCAAAGGATAATGATTATCATTATCGCGTTATGTTATAACATTTCCATGGTGGTGGGCAGGTAACTGGAGGGAATGTGGGCAGGTTACAGGATACAGGTACTAAACCAGTCAGCATGATTGCCGTGCTGGCGGTCTCGCTCAGTACGGTCATTGCCATGCTGGACAGCACGATTGCGAATGTGGCGCTTCCCCTCATTGCAAAAGACTTTTCGGTGTCCGAATCCGCGTCGATTCTGATCATCAATGCCTATCAGTTCGCCGTGATTGCGACACTCCTTCCTTTTTCAGCCCTGGGGCGAACGCTGGGTAACCCGCGGATCTTTATGGCGGGTGTCGTTCTGTTTGCGTTGTCTTCACTGGGGTGTTCCTTGTCGACTTCCCTGAATATGCTGACGCTTTTTCGCATCATCCAGGGGCTCGGCGCGGCAGCCATACTGAGTGTGAACGCAGCCCTGATCAAAGCGATTTATCCGTCACGGCTCCTTGGCAGGGGGCTGGGCATCAACGTCATGGTTGTCTCGGTTTCGGCCGCCGCGGGGCCGTTTGTGGCCTCCAGCATCCTGTCGCTGGCTAACTGGAACTGGCTCTTTACGATCAATATCCCGGTGGCCTGTCTTTCACTCATTTTATGTTGCTGCTCGTTAAGATCAGTGCACTATTCAGCGAAACCCTTTGACAGCGGCGGTGCCTGTCTGGTCTTCCTGACCTGCCTGCCGTTCGCCTGCCTGACGTTGAGCGTGACAAGCAACCATGCATCGTTTGCGGTAGCCAGTTCTATTGTCCTCCTGTTTCTGGGAAGACAACTCGTTATCAATCAGAAAACGAAGCAGGCGCAAGCCATGATCCCCATGGCAATGTTCGCCAGTCCGGTTTTCTCGCTTTCTCTGTCTATGTCCCTGCTTTCCTACAGCACGCAGCTGCTGGCCTATGTCGCGCTGCCTTTTTATTTTCATAACATCTTGCACCGTGATGTTGTGCAGGCCGGTCTGATGCTGACGGCCTGGCCGCTGGCCACCATGATGACCTCACTGATTGCCGGCGATCTGAGTACACGATTTGGCGCCGAGCGGGTAGCAATAGCAGGCCTGGGGATGCTGGTCACCGGTATGCTTCTGATGACGTGGCTTCCTCCTTCGCCATCGGACGAGCAGATCCTGTGGCGTGTGGCCCTTTGCGGATTTGGTTTTGGTTTGTTCCAGTCCCCCAATAATTTGCTGATTATGACCTCCGTCAGCCCTGAGCAAAACAATATAGCAAGCGGCCTGCTGGGAACGTCCCGCCTGGCCGGGCAAATCATCGGTTCAGCCCTGGTTGCTGTCATGTTCAATATTTTCGGCGGAGGGGCCATTCGTGCCAGCATGGCGGCCGGCGCCCTGTTCTCTTTCTTGTCACTGGGGGTCAGCTGTCTGCGGCTCAGGCAGGCGCACGTCAGAAAATGCGCTTCCGTTACCGGCGATGACAGGCATCCCGGCTGCAGACGCTGATGCCGCGAATGACCGGAAACGCGTCTGAAAGTCTGTATGGCCAGTCGGGACGAATCTTTTCATTATTAACGTACCCGGAGCACTCCTTTATGCTGAAAGTTCTGCACGTCCTGTACACGCTGTTGCTGGCCCTGTGTCTGTTTCCTGTGGTGGTTCATGCCGCGATGGATGAGCCCATCAGGCATCATCGAATCATTATTACCGGCAATTGCCCGTTCGGTGTGATCCTCGCCAATCCGCTGGCTTACCGTCAGGTCGTCGGGGTGGGCCCTGGGCATTCCTGCATGCTGATATGAACGTTCTGAAGGATATGAAGCCTGACATTGGACGGATCACCACGCATTTTATCAACGAAGATTATTCCGTTAACCTGGAGACGTTACTGTCGCTTCATCCGGATCTGATTTTCTATTACGGACAAAGCCAGAATGACCACCTTGAACGGGCGGGGGTGCCTGTCATCAATCTGGATACTGGCGGCAGTGCCAAATACGATCCCGAAGCGACGCAGAGCTACTGGGAAACCTCGTTTGAGGATGCGCTTGGACTGCCCCGGACCGCCAAATTTCATCGGGCGTGGGAAACGACCCGGAAAGCCATCCAGCCGTATGCTGACCGGATACGTCAGCAGCATATCAGAGCGTTATACCTCGAACAAAGTGACGGCAAGACCCTGCGTGTGAGTGGCCCCCATACTTTCGGCGACACCTACCTCAAAATGGCCGGCATGGAGAATGTTGCCGGACACCTTCAGGTCAGCGGTGATGCCGGTCGGTACATTACGGTCTCTATGGAGCAGATCATGGCATGGAACCCGGATGTGATTTTCGTTGTGTTTGGGAGTGCCAGGGCTCTGCTCGATAACCACAATCCCGGACAGATGTGGCAGGGGATACGCGCCTGGAAAAACAAGCGGATCTACTCAACGCCGGTGGGATTACACAACTGGGGGGATTGTCTGCTGAATCGCCCCTGCTTCCCTTGTTTATGGTCAGCAAACTGGAGCCAGACGTTGTGAGTGATGCTGATATGAAAGACCTGACGAGGGCGTATTACCAAACCATGTTTAACTATGCTATCCCGGACCGGTTGTTGAATGAAGTCCTCAGCCAGCGTTAAACGACGTCCCTTTTCAGCCATCCCCGAGAACGTTATGTTGCAACAAAAAACCTACCGTCAACTGCTGATCCTGTTGTGCTTCAGCCTGGTTCTCATGAGCCTGTCCTCGTTGTTTATCGGCCGTTATTCTCTGTCGGTACAGGATGTGGTGCACATCCTGCTGGGAGCACCCCATTCGGAGCACAGCAGGGAAAAAGCGGCGGTGATTTTCGATCTTCGCCTGCCGCGTATCATCGCTGCCGGGATGGTGGGGGCAGGACTGTCTGTCGCCGGCGCGACGTATCAGGCCGTGCTGAAAAATGCCCTGGCCAGCCCGGATGTGCTCGGCACCTCCTCGGCGTCAGCTTTCGGCGCAGCGCTGGGGATCGTGATGGGGTTGTCTTATCAGGTTTCCACGGGATGTGCCTTTGTATTCGGGATGCTGAGCCTCGCCCTGGTGTTTGGCCTTTGCTTTCTCCGGCAAAGCCAGGAGGCGATCGTGACAATTCTCTCGGGGCTTATTGTCGCCTCGGTATTTGTCGCTTTTGTCTCCGTGCTGAAATATCTGGCCGATCCGGAGGATACCCTGCCTGCCATCGTATTCTGGCTGATGGGCAGCTTTTCATCGCTGGTCAAAACAGAAGTCTTCAGCCTGATCCCGCTCTTTATGTTCTGCTATTACGTGATTTACAGGCTTCGATGGACGATGAATATTCTCTCTCTGGGTGATGATGAGGCGAAAATTCAGGGCTTACATCCGCTGTTACTGAAGATAATACTTCTGGTCTCAGCTTCTGTGATGATATCGGCGTCCGTCGTTCTCTGTGGGGTGGTGGGATGGGTGGGGCTCGTGATCCCCCATCTTGTCAGAGCCCTCGTCGGAAACAACCACGGAAAATTAATCCCCGTTACGGCGTTATGTGGTGCGCTCTTCTTGCTTGTTATCGACACGCTTGCCCGCGCGCTCACTTATGCGGAAATTCCCATCGGTATTCTGTCCGCCCTGACAGGGGCACCGTTATTTGCATTTTTGTATGTCAGAGGAGCCACCCATGATCATCGCTGAGAACCTGACTTATGGCTTTAAAGGTCAACGGCCGGTTTTTGAGAATATCAGCTTCCGGCTGGGGCAGGGGGAAGTGCTGTGTGTTCTTGGCCCTAACGGTGCAGGGAAAACCACATTACTCAAAGTTGTTGCCGGGATCCTGCGTCCGCTTTCTGGACGCTGCATTATTGAGCGCCCTGACCACAAAAAGGTCTGCCTGTCCTGGGTACCACAGACCCGACATATACCCTTTGACTATTCCATAACTGATTTTATTACGTTTGGTCTGGGAGGTGATAAAGGTTATCTGAGAACGCCCACACCTGATGATTATGCCCGGGCTGAAACCGTGCTGGTCAGGTTAGGTGCCGGTCATCTGAGAGACAGGTATGTCAATCAGATTAGCGGTGGCGAACTTCAGCTTTGTGCTATCGCGAAAGCTCTTGCCCCGGACCCCGATGTGCTTATTCTGGACGAGCCGGAGTCCAGTCTCGATTTCGCATATCAGCATCGTATCATCAGCCTGCTACATGAACTCGCAAAGAAGGAGCAGAAGACCATCATCATGAACACCCACTTTATCAGTCATGCCAGTAAGGTGGCCGACCTGTGTTTACTGCTCCGGCCGGGATGCTATGCCTGCGGGCCGGCAGACCACTTGCTCAGTGATATTCAGCTTAGTCACTATTTCGGGGTATCCATCTGCACCGCTACCGGCAATGCCATGAAATGAATTGTCTCAGGGTTAACAGTCATCCCAGAGTCATTTAAGGTGACTTAAAGAGAGGGGGATTTGAGCTGTAAGTGAGCTGAAAACCCGCCGGGCTTGCATGGACGAAAAGTGGAATTCGCGCACTGTTTCGCGCCTGCAACGGGATCGTTTTCATCTCTGACGACCGTATAATATCCACCCCGTCGCAGAGCATTGTGGCCACATGGCAGTGAACGAAGGCGATTTTTTGTACCGCGTTGGATAAGTGGGGCCGGGCTGCATAGATATAGGCCGGGTTCAAAGGCTTCGACTGGATTTTGCTGGATTCGATCTGGCGGTTACCCAGATTTCTGAAGATACTCTGCCAGGCTTTTCACACCACGATCATCCATGAGTTCTAACACCTGGTTCTTTGTATCCGAAATATCGTTGACATACTGATAGCGCTTTTGAAGCTTACCTCATTCACAAAGAGGTGACGTGCAGACCGGAGCAACTGTCGATGAACCAGTCCTTGCTTTACAGCACACTGCATTATGTTATCAATAGCATTCCAGCTGAGCTTCAGCGGTTTCCTGACAGCATCAACGGTGCTGATTTTTCACTATAAGCGCACGAAGGTTTTGAACAACAGCGTATATCGGCTACCGGGGCCCGCCCAGGAACTGGCAAGGTCTGGCAGCCCTGCTCCGGGCACATGACGCGGGGAAGAATGGCTTCGACTAATGTCATGAACTGACCAGTATCAAGATGACGCCATTTGCGATGCTGGCGATCGTGAGCAGAACCGGATTTCCAGCAGGCCGGACAGGTTTTCCAGCGATGCCGACGGTAACAGTATCGGAACCTGCATTTTCATTGAGGGTCAGGAATTTAATCTGCCTAGACTTAGTCAGGTTAAAGATGGGGGCACAGCGCGATTTTTCGTCCATATATTTTCACTCTGATGCTTACTTTAAACGGATATTGTTATTTTTTGCCCACTTTCTTAATCTTCCATTAGCGTTGGCATAAGGCGAAGACGTGTTAAATGAGATCATTCTCCCCATCGTCCATTTTGTGTACCATGGTTTTCCATACAACATATCATCGGTACGCTCATCAATAAGCCTAACAATTTCATTTTTTACGTTCTGAAGTTCCATTACTAACAATTCATAACTTAACTCACTGTAATCTGAGTAAAATTTTTGAGCAAGAAGACCAAGCTGGTTCCATTTGTAGCCGGTTTCTGGAAAGTCGACAGGCAGACCTTTAGTATCAGAAGTGATCCACTTAACAACAAGAGCATTCCATCCAAGTAGATACGAAATGAGGTCACGAACACTCATCTGCGTTCCTTTGGCGTGTCCTTCCATTGAGTTATCTGAGGTCATTTCTGGCGGAATGGCGTTGAGGTAACTAATTAATTTACTGAAATTTTTATCAATAGCTAACAGCAGTTCTGCTTTTGTTTGCGGCACGCTCATAAGAACTCCCTCTCATGTAAAAGACACACCCTAAAGGAACGGACTGGTGTTTGAAAAACAATCAATTATGTACCGCCTGCCACAACAGGGAAAGACCCATCTTTAGACAGAGTAAATCGTTGCCAGGGATTATTAATCCATGTTGTTAGGGCGTTACGTTTTGCAGCGCATCGATCTGCTTTGCATCTCGCCGCTTTGGGCGGCCATCCCTGAATCAACATCAGGATTAACCACATTTCACCCGCGCAGCATAAGGGGCGGTAAGCCCGGATATGCACATCGTCATTTTCTCCTGTGTTGCCTTTCTCCTTCGTATCAGGCTTCCGGTAATCGTCCCCCGTCTCAACCCGGCCCGCAAGGGTAAATAGCACGCTACGCGCCCTTGCGGACCAGAACGACTCCGGGGAAGACGAACCGTCAGGCGATACGAAGACGAAATTCACACTAAAGGAGAAACTGCCATGACGATGAACCTGCATATCCAAACAACCGCCCCTATTGCCGCACAGGCGACCAGCGTATCCCCGCTGGAGCCGTCAGGCTCCTCAAAAACGAAATTGTGTAAAGGTAAAACCAGATCAAAAACGGACGTGTACCAGACGGTAACCAACAGCATTATCGAGGCCCTGGAGAGGGGGGTTAAGCCGTGGGTATGTCCGTGGAAGCGTAACGGCGCGGCGTCGGGTATTCCGTCAAATTTCAGTACCGGCAAGGCCTACACCGGGATGAATATTATGTTGCTGTGGTGCAGTGCGGCAAAACACGGATTTCAGGATCCACGCTGGCTGACTTACCATCAGGCGACAGAGCAGGGTGCACAGGTTCGTAAGGGTGAAATCGGTACAACCGGCATTTTTTATAAGACGCTGGAGAAGGAAAACGACGCCGGAGAGCTGGAGCGGATCCCGATGCTGAAAACCTTCACCGTCTTCAACATCGAGCAGACAGACGGACTGAACCTGGACGACGAAATCAGCCCGCAGCCGGTGATCGGATTTGATCCGCTGCCAGACGTTGAGGCGCTTTTTCAGCGCACTGGCGCGAAGATTAACGAACGCGGCGAACAGGCGTTTTATCAGCCTTCAACAGATGAAATCTGGCTACCTGAACGCCACCTGTTCGCAGATGCCGCGAACTTTTACGCGACTGGACTGCATGAGCTGGTTCACTGGACAGGGGCAAAAAGTCGCCTTGACCGCGAGAAGGGAGGCAAATTTGGCTCAGAGAGTTACGCATTTGAAGAACTGATCGCGGAGCTGGGCTGCGCATTCTTGATGGCTGACCTGGGCGTGAGTGGCGAGGTTCAGCACGAAAGCTATATCGCGTCGTGGCTGAAATCGCTGAAGGACGACAAACGCTATATTTTTCAGGCGGCCAGCGCCGCCAGTAAAGCACATCGATTCCTGATGGAGGGCTAAGTAGTCAAGCCCTGCGATGCAGGGCTTCCATTTTCTGGCCGCTGGTTTTACAGGGGCGACAGGCATCGTTTACAGGCCCGCCCTGCAGGTAGACTTGTCCCCACCTTTTCAGGTACGGAGTCGGCTGGTCTTTGCAGAAGCGTGTTTAAAAAGGAGAACCAGTGTCTCGCTTGCTTTTTTGTCTGCCGGAATCCGGGAACTTTGATATGCGTTAATCATTCTGGCTGGAAAAAAGAGCACCCGGCTATTCGTAATATCCGGTTCTGTCAGGAGGTTGGAGCAGGATGCGACCGACTTAAAAGCCTAACTCAGCGATTTCTCGCCCAGCGAATCAATGAGCTTTAACAAAGGTTCTGATGCTTTCTTGGATGCCGAATAGCAGAGGTGATAGCCGGGTAAAGGCTCACACCAGTCCTCCAGAACACGCTTCATTTGTCCTCTATCAATAAAGGAAAGGACGTCACCTTCCGGCAGATACCCCAGTCCGGCACCGGATAAGACGGCGGTAACTAGATGAGCCGGAGCCTGGCACCCTATCGGCCCGTCGACAAGAATGTCCTGCTTATTGTCTCCCTTTTTAAAAAACCACTGGCTGTTCTGGTTCTCTCCATTGTGTATCTGGCGGATGCAGTGATGTGCGGATAAGTCTTGTGGCCGTTCGGGTTCATTATGATGACCAAAATAGGCTGACGAACCCACTACCGCCATTCGGACGGGCGGACTGACAGGCTGGCTGTTCCACTCTTTATTTTTGTCCGGTCCCAGTCTGATGTACGCGTCGAATGTATCTCCGATGAAGGCTTCAGGAAGCTCTGCATTTTCCAACTCAATACGAAGTTCCGGATTTGCGATAATGAAAAGATGAAGCTTCCTCATCAGTGCGGCGCTAACCAAAAGTGAGGGGCAATTGATCCTGAGGGTGCGGTCATGCTGAATATGTAGATCGCTAAGTTTATTCAGTTCTGATTGTATTTTATCAACATGTGATCCGATTGCATGAAGTAAACACTGGCCGTTTTCTGTCGGCGTAACCCGACGAGTCGTTCTTGAGAGCAAGGGGATATTGGTGCTTTTTTCAAGTTCAGCTATCGCGTGACTCAGAGCGGGTTGACTGACACCGAGATGTGCCGCTGCACGGGTAAAACTTCGCTCGCGGGCAACCGTCACAAAATACAGTAAACTGGTGAGATTACGTTTCATCTGGCAATGGCCTTCTAAATGAATCCTTGTTCTTGTATAAACATCATTCTTCGCTGAGTATGGCGGGAGATTTTTCTTGGAAAAGCATTAATCACCGTGAGGAACAATGGCTACAACGTGTCCTATCTTCACAAGCCACTGGCGCGTCTGCACCATACAGGCACATATTAGCCTGTCTGTTTGCTGAAGAAATACCCTGTACCGCACAGAACTGATGATTTTTTCATTAACGAAATATTAATGAGTTAGCGCTCACTGAATGTGCGGTTATTTGTCTGGTGTTTACATTTCATATGGTTCGAATGCTCGTGTTTTGCTGAGATTTTTCATTAATAAAAGAGGGGGCTTTTTTTAGGGGCTCCTGTTGTCGTGAGATATCTATTTTGCCCATGCTCCTGGTTTCCTTCTCAGTTACAGCATTGTTGAGTCAATTTCCCTGAGAACGGAATGATATTTACAGATGTTGTTCTTACTCTTTATATCCAGAACGCATGGTTTTTATGGCTCTGTAGGTTCTTGCTATTTTGCTGGCATAGGTATATCGCCGCATCGCTTGTTTAGCCGAATGTTTAAAACCGGCGTTGTAGGCGCCGACAGCCTCCCAGTTCACCCCCCATTTTTGAAACGCTTTTGCCAGATAATAGGTTCCCGTATAGATATTAAGACAAGGGTCGTGCAAAAGTCTCTGTGGAGAGATGCCATATTTTTTCAGCTCAGGAAAATGCTGGGAATCTATCTGCATGAGGCCTGAACCGTAACCCGAAAGTGGATTCCTGCCTGTTACGCTGTTATGGAAGTGAGATTCGTTCCACGCTACAGCCCTGATAAGGTCGGGATCTATTTTGTAGTCCCTTCCGGCACGCTCGAAACAGTCTCCGGCATAAAGGGGACCCGGTAGAAGGACTGATAGGATAAATGCAGTTGCTCTGACCATTTTTTTCTCAATACTTCATATTAGGGAGAGTGTAAACCATCCCGAACACATGCTCAGGTATGTGGCGCTCCTCATTCACTTTACAGCACACCCCACGCAAATAAATGATTTTCGAGATTAACATTTGCATTCATTAGCTTAAAAATTATTCTCTGAAGTGAAGTTTTGATCTTCATTACATTGGCCGGATAAGGGCTGCATAAGCACTTATACAGTGCTGAGACATGGTTTTATAAGGGCTAATTAATAAAAATTAAAGTCTTAGGTTAAATACCGTATGCTGCAGAAGTGATACATTTGTTTTACTGTGAATGAGGCCATTGTCTGTACAATGACACCATTCTAACCTTATGTCAGTGTATTATCTCTGACGAGGAAGGGTGATGCCACGACAAAATGTATACATGAAACAGAGAACTCTGGATAGCATTCGCGAAATTGTGACTGAGCGTCGCGAGGAGGGTGACTCTCATGCTGAAGCAAATATCTCAAGCGTTTGCTCAGAAATACTCGAATTAGGGATAAGGGTATATCTCAGTGCTAAAGTGAAAAGAGAGGATGAGGCACTCTCTCAGCAGGATAAAATTCAGCTGGAAATCATGGCCGAGGCCGTCAAGTCACGGCTTGTGGCTCAGCAGATTTTGAAGCTTATGTTTGATCTTCAGGATATCAAGGCCGATACCCGGAATAATTACGCCAGCCTGATTGACTGGTTGAAATCACAGACACAGGCACGGATTAAAATAATATTAAGTGATGATTAGCTAAAAGTGACGATGTCATTATTGATATTAGAGGAGTTGAATATGCAGGTGCATAAAGACCCACAACATGAAACCGAAGATCAACAGCTTTATCGTGATATTTATTTTTTTCACAAGCGTTCCATAAAGTGCTGGTACATAAAAGATTCCCGCCATCATTTTGTCGACGCCAGCGAGGGATTTATTTCTCGCTTCCTGTCCCCTGGGAACACTTATGATTCTGGTCCTCTTGAATATCACGTGGCAGAAACTGCGGTCAGAAATACTGAAATTATGCACAGTTTTGAATCACAGGTTACTGAACAACAAAAGACAATCAACCTCCTGGTCTGGAACATTTTCTGCGATGTTAACGGCGTCAAAGCTTTCATCACGACATTAACACCCTGTGAATACAAAAACAGGGGAGGTGTGATGGTTTTTCTGGCCGATCTGGCGGAATGTAATGAACATATTGATTGGTTTTCGTCTCTGCTGCCCGGTGCATTAGCGACAAAGAAAAGGACCGGTCTGATTTCGTTATCCGGACAGGACGTGCTGTCCAGAGTCACGCCCGGAGAATGGGAAACGGCATGGATGATCATTTGTGGATGCTCAATCAGAAAGATAGCGGCTTATAAGGGAGTCAGCGCTAAAACTGTGGAAAACAAAGCCAGAAATGTTTATGCAAAGTTAGGTGTTTCTAATCGGGAGGGGTTGCTATGTGCGGCGGAAGAGCATCGATGGATCAATCTCATTCCAGCAAAATTCATTTCATCATCCACCATCATCAGACTATAAGTACTATTTTTCATACATAGAGCGACTTTCAGTAGCCTGTCCTAATGGTTGCGCTATAACAACACCCATCTCTTTCGACTCTCTGTCTTTTTTGAATGGTTATTATTGAGTAACAAATGTTTTTTGTAAAACGAAAATGGATTTTAGGCAAGAACAATGATTTTCTTCACAAAAAATAATGAAGGCATGAGGCTATTTTAGCTGCAAACTCAAACATAAATACATGGAGTTATTGACACTCGACAGTTGCCTAACTATTTATCCGGTTTTTTTCATGATAATGAATAAACGTTGATGATGATTTTAGTGTTTATTGAAAAACACTTCAATCATCTTGACTTAAATGACTTCCGGAGAGTTTTTTCCGGGTATGACGTTATGCGTTATGAAATAAATGGGTAGCCCATTTGTCGGGTGTGCGCTCCCCACGACAGGTTTGACATCCTGGGGCGGTAGCGTCCTGGAGAAAAACATGGCGCAGATATGGCTTTCTTGACGAGAGAAATATCATCTCCTGTTAACTCTGTTTAAGGAAGAAATATGGTCAAGACGTTGCATAAAAAGCGTGAAGAGCATTTACTCAGGCTAACTGAAAGGTTCTATTTTTTACGCGGTAGGGCTGGAGTGATGACCCTTTTCCCGAGGTGGCCTAACCGTCGTCTGGCGCCAGTGGTGTTAAAATATCTTGCGGTTTCGCTACTACTCTGGCTTGCCGCTCGTGGCATGGTGCACGCTGAAGATCTGACTTCTGCAGGCAAAGCAGACGCTCAGGATACGTTTGGCCCGGACTCCACTATGATGTACTACTTCATGCTGGCGGAAGCAGTACTGGTTTTTCTGCTCTATCTGCGCAACCACAATCCGGCTACTTTCCTTTTTATACCGGTCTTCATCGTGGTCACGAAAGTAGTGTTCGCCATTATTTCCGCCCGATCGGGTGGCTGATAATCTGGACAACCTTCATGAATGAAACGGGTGCTGCTCGCTTTATTTTTCCTCAGACCCTGAATGAACGGTCAGGCCCTGTGGGATTACCCACAGATGAAACTCTCGCGGTTTTCTGCCCCATGGCGTGGGGCTTTTATACGGGACAATATGTAACCGGCCTGATCATGTCAGTCATACTCTGGACGGGATTAAAACATTTCAAAAAGGGCAAAGGTTCCACCTGGTTATTTAACCTTTGCTACTGGTCTTTTCCTTCGATTCTTTTCAAAGGCAGATACAAATTAATACCTGATTCGTCATACCGCTTGTGGCTTCGTTGAGTAAACCGTAGGAGGGAGAGTGTGGAACTGAAGGCGCACCGCTTTATGGGGCGTTATACCTCGCTTGCATTTGTCATGCTCCTGGGGCTGCTAGTCATATCCCTGAGTGGCAATACGCTGGCCTGGTTACAGATCGATGCCCTGATTAACAGCCATGAGGAAACGTATATTCCGATGGGACTGGATGCTTCCTTTACGCTGTCGCGCAACCGAACGGATGCGAGCTATCTCGAGCAGACCGCCGAATCGTTAGTGTTGCTTCGCTACAACGTCTCTCCTGAATCGGTTAAAGCCAACCATCAGGCGCTGCTGCGATTCTTCGATAATGAGACACGTCCAGCCATGCAGGACGTCCTGGCCGAAGAAGCCCAGCGGGTCATTGATAATAACGTCACCTCGGCATTCTATCTCTCAGGTCTGGATACATACCCGTCCGCAGGCATGGTGGATATTCATGGCACCGTTCAGCAATGGATAGGCAGTCGTAAGCAACCGCCTGAAGAGAAGACGCTCAGACTGGAACTCCGTTATCGCCGGGGAATGGTCACCATCAAAGCATTCAGGGAGAAGATAAATGTGTCTGCGTTACATTAAGTTCGGGCTGTTTTTAGCCGCCAGCGGGAATTTCCCGGTTCTTGCCAGTCCCGTATCCCAGCCCCCTGTTGATATTCCCGTCGGACCTGACAGCCAGGTCAGAATCGCGATCAGCAACACAGATCCCAATCTGTTTGTCGTACCGGGGGACCGTATTATTGCTGTCGACAGTGTCCAGGGCATGTTTGTCAATGCCAACAAGGCCCAGGGACAGGCGAACGGAGGGGTGATACTTATGACAACGCAAACAAGGCCCTTCACATTTTACTTACGCACGGCAGGGGGACTGACGGTCTCGGTTATCGGCCTGCCGCAGAAAAGACAGGGCCGGGTGCTGCATTTCATTTCCGATACCCCTGCGCAAAATGCGTCCACCCGTCAATGGGAGAGATCGCAGCCTTACCTGCATTTGCTGACCGATATACAGAAAGCCGTTCTGAAGGGGACGACGCCGCAGGGTTTTCTGAAGGCTCCGGTCGTCGCCCTGCCACGACTTCAGTTAACTGCCGGACTCAAGGTGGAGCCGGTGGACATGTGGAGCGGTGGAGAGCTGCGTCTCTATCGGCTGGATGTCCGCAATACAGACCGTCACGTGGTGGCGTTCACTGAGACGCTGTTTCAGGCAAAAGGCGTTCGCGCCGTGATGATTTTTCCTTTCAAAACCCGGTTAATGCCTGACGAAGAGGCCTCTGTATGGATGACTGCCTCAAATGAAAATGAGGATGGGAAGACGCATCGTGGCCAATATTAACGTGATGACGCGCAACAAGCAGATGGCTTTGCTGGTGGCATTATTACTGGGTCTTGCAGGTGCAGGTATTGTAGCCTGGTACATTGGTTCTCCTTCCCGGGCCGCCCCCGGAAAAAATCAACCAGCTAAACCTGTCCCGGATATGACCGGGGCGGTGACCTCTACCACCTTTGGCAAAAAGGTCAGTGAAAGCGCAGTCGCTGACCTTCAGCACACGGCATCTGAGGTGGACAAAAAACTGAACCAGTTTGAGCTGCAGCTGAAGAAGATCACTGGAGAAAATGAGGTGTACCAGAAAACGGTCCAGATGCAAAACGATGCATTAAAACATCTCCAGATGCAGATGGACTCACTGCGTTCAGAAAATCATGGTGATACGCTCAAATTGCGGGATGACAGGGCCGAACCCCAACTTCCTGTCGGCACCTCCTTACCAACATCAGTGCCTCCCCCAACGGCATTTTATCCGGGGCCCCCTATGAACCAGACGATGGCCTCAGAACGTGCACAGCCCCCGCCTGAGCTATCGACCATGACCGTCGGATACAGCCATAACAGCGATAAACATCACTCTCTGCCTTATATCCCTTCAGGCAGCTTTGCCCCAGCGACGGTGATTGAAGGCGCAGATGCTAATGCATCGGTCACAGGGGAGAGTGCCTCCTCTCCCATGCAGTTTCGTTTGACGGGGAAAGTGATACTCCCGAATGATGGTGAATATGATCTGCGCGGTTGCTTCGTGACGGCCGCCGCGTATGGCGACATCTCCAGCGAAAGAGCGCTGTTGCGCACCGATCGGTTGTCATGCCGAATCCATAACCGGATCATCGATCAGAAAATCAAAGGTCATGTCTCTTTTATGGGCAAAAACGGCATCCGTGCGACGCCCGTGATACGTAACGGTAAAATCGTCGGGTATGCTTTTGCCGGCGGAGCCATTGATGCCATGGGAAGCGCCATGTCCAGCGTCGGGTCAACGACGGTCGGTCTTGGCTCTTCACACAGCGTAACCAGCGGAGACGTTGCTCGCGCGGGTCTGGGCGGGGGAACCTCCCAGGCAGGGAAGACCCTGTCGGAATATTTCATCAAGCGTGCTGAACAATATCACCCCGTCATCCCTGTCGGGGCAGGCGTCTCCGTCTCTGTTGTGTTTCAGGAAGGTTTTCAGCTCAGGTATGTCGATGGAGAGGAAGCAAAATCAACCCGCCAGACACCAGCAGAAACGTCTTCAGATAATGGCATCACCATCACGAAAGAGGTGTTAAACGAACTAAAACTGGGTGACGCCGTTGGAACGGCGAACCCGTCACCGGCGACGTGGAAATAAGGCTGCTAGCCGGGAAGCCACTTCACGATCATGGTAACGCAAGCTCGGATGCGGATCCTGATGGGCTGAATGTGTATGCGATGACGAAAAGTCGGCGTTCTTCCTCGTGGTTGCCTTACGTGTAACTGCGCGACGGCTGGAACCTTGTCTGGATAACACGACTTCACGCGCTTTCTGCCCCCCATTCTTCACAACCTTGTTCACCCTACAGGACCCAGCTATGACCAGGAATCTGACTGCGATGCTTGCCGGTATTTGCCTGCTTTCAGGCTGCGCTGGAATGAATACGGATTTTGACTGTCAATCGCTGGCACACGATCGCTGCCTGACCATGGAGGACGCCAACCAGATAGCCCGGCACCTGCCAGCTGAAGCCAGCAGAAAAGGGGAAACCAGCATACCGGCGTTCTCTGACATGCCATCGTCAAAGCCATTTTCGTCCAATCCCGACGTATTGGCAGGCACGGGAGGGTATTCACCCAGCGGGTCAGACGCTGTCATGGCCTCAAACACGCAGACCCGCGCGAGGCAGCCCGTCAGAGCCAGCCCGGTTATTGCGCGCCTGTGGATTGCGGCCTGGGTGGATGAGGAAGACGTTTATCATGCCCCGTCTGTTGTCTCATTCGTTGCGGTACCTGACCACTGGATGGGGTACCGAAAATGACCCTCTATAATGAATTTTTCCGACGCATGCTTACCGGCTGGCACATCAAGGACGGAGCGCCGCAAGCGGACGCAGTGCTGACGGAAATGGACTACCCCTCATTGCTCAGCATGCTTCCCTACCGGCATTTCGACCCTGAAACAGGGATGTTCATCAATAGCACCACCGTAGGATTTGTTCTCGAATGTACACCGCTCATCGGTGCGAATGAGAGCATTGTGGATGCGCTGGACAATTTTTTGCGCAATAAGCTTCCCCGTGAAAGCCCCCTCAGCGTGCTGCTTCTGGGGAGTAAATGCATCAGTGACATGCTGGATACGGGCCTGACGGGGATGAGCTGGCGGGGTGAACATGCGGACAAATTTGCACGCATAACCCGCGCCTTTTATGAGCGTGGCGCCCTGTATGGTCTGCCAAACAACAAAGGATATCCACTCTCGCTCCGTAATTACCGTCTGTTTATCAGCTATGCAGAAGAATGTCGTCGCCTCGATGAGCGTGTCTTCAGCTCGCTTGGCCAAACGCTCAGTATCCTGCAGCAATCTCTCTTTGCTGTCCGCCTGCATTCCGTGCTGGTCAATGATGAGGGATTGCTGGGGCTGGTACGTGAACTGATCAATTATCGTCACGACCAGGTCACGCCACCGTCCCGTCAGGTGGATCCCTATGAAGAACTGAACGCACAATGTGTTGAGCCCTCAATCGCGCTTGAGATCCGGGCAGACAGTCTTCGACAGAGTTTGTCTGCGGCCAATGGTCAACGAATCTCCACGCGCATAATGAGTTTCATGCCGGAGAAAAACCCGGAACAGTTTGCCTTATGGCAGGCGGGAAATAACCTCAGTAACCTCCTGGATCCCGGCTCAACCGTACCCTGTCCCTTCGCCATCACCCTGACGACGGAGGTGGAATCTCAGGCAAAAAGTCAGAACGAAGCGCTACGCAAATTTGCCACTAACGACAAGCGTGCAAATTCTCCCTTCAGCAAATGGGTACCCGGCGTAAAAGCGGCGGCCCGGGAGTGGGATGGTTTGCGCTCCCGCCTCTCAAAAGGACAGTCGGCGCTGGCGCGTTACAGCCTGAGTGTCACGCTGTTTTGTGAGGATGATGACGAAAAAGCATTGATGTGCGAGCTGGCGTTAAACAATACCTTTCGTGCCAACGGGATAGTGTTGTGCCCGCCAACGTTTATGCAGATGCGTAATTACCTCGCGCTGTTTCCTTTCATGATGCCGGAAGGTTTATGGAGCGATATGAAGCGCAGTGGCGCTACGCTGAGGGCGGAATCGTTTAATGTGGCGAATCTGATGCCCATTGTTGCGGATAACCGGATTTGCTCCAGAGGCGTGCCGATCCCCTCCTATCGCAACCAGCTCTCATTTCTGGATCTTTTTGACAGTGATTCCGGGCTGGGTAATGACAACTATAACCTGGGGATATGCGGGACGTCAGGTGGCGGTAAATCCTTCCTCATGCAAACGCTTATTCGCCAGATCCTCGAGAGCGAAGGACGGGCATGGGTTTTCGACATGGGGGATTCTTATAAAACATTGTGTGCCAATGTGGGGGGCGTGTATCTCGACGCCACCGAGCTGAAATTTAACCCGTTTGCAGGGGTCGTGAATATTGTTGAATCGGCGGAAAGTATTCGCGATTTACTCCTGGTTTTGTCGTGCCCGTCAGGGGGGGCTGGCGATACCACCAAATCCATTCTTCTTAACGCCGTGCAAAGCGTCTGGATGGAAAAAAGAAATGCGGCGCTAATCGATGATGTCGTCGCGCATCTTAAGACGCTGGTTGTATCCGATCAGTATCGTACAGCCGATACCGTCCGAAACCGGATGGAAGAAATTATCGTATCCCTGCACAAATACACCACCGGCGGCATATACGGGGAGTATTTCAACAGCCCAAACCCGGCGCTGGATGATTCGGTTCGGTTTTGTGTACTGGAGATGGGCAAACTCAAGAACAAACCCGATCTTCTGGCCGCCATCATGTTTTCCATGATGATTTATGTCGAACAGCGCATGTTCCTCTCGCCCCGCAGTGAACGTAAGGCAGCCATCATTGATGAAGCCTGGAAACTGCTCGCAAGTGAGAGCGGTTTTATCGGCGACTTTATTGAAAATGGCTACCGAACGGCCAGGAAATACGGCGGCGCCTATATCACCATCACACAGGGAATTGAGGATTTTGATGGTGACAAGGCCAGTGTTGCAGCCAGAGCGGCCTGGTCGAATTCATCTTTCAAGATCCTGCTGCGTCAGAACCTTGAGGCGTTTCGCAAATATAACCAGACAAATGAAGGGCAGTTCAGCCCTGCTGAGCAGAGCATCATTGAGGGGTTCCCGTCTGCCAAAGATGCCCACTTCAGTGCCTTTATGCTTCGTGTCGCCGGTCAGGTTTCTTATCACCGTCTGCTTCTCGACCCACTCAGTCGGGTGATGTCCTCCTCGGATGGTAAAGATTTTGAATATCGTGAGCAGAGCCTGAGGGAGGGGAACAGTGTTGCCGAGACAGTCTGGCGTCTGGCTTGCCACAAGTACCCTGATGAAATGGAGTTACTTCAGAAATGGACGCAACAGAGATCCCGATAACAAAAGGCATACGGTCGCGACGCCGGCAACGCAGCTGGCGACGTATCGCCATATCAGTTGCGGCTGTCAGCGGCATTCTGCTCCTCCTGAATCTGTGGCTTATGGTGAGCATATTCTGTTCGCGACAGCAGGAGGTGGTGACCTTTGATATGCAGGGCACGGTGAACAGCTTTATGGCCCAGCTGAGCCATCAACAACCCGGAGAGGAGACGGTAAAAAATACCACGAGCCGTTTCAGTGCCGCGCTCAACGGCGCACTCACTGACTGGCAACGACATCACGACGTGATCATCCTGGTGGCACCGGCCGTGGTCGCCGGCGCACCGGATATTACACCGGAGATTCAGGCAGACGTGGCGAAACGCATGTCGGCAGTGTCTACACGTCAGCGCCCATGATGAGAAAGCCAGACCTGCTCCGTTAATGACAACGGCGAATTTTTTGTCATCACACCGTTAACGAATAACTGCGTTACCGGTTATGAACCAGCCTGTTCACGTCATCAATCGTGAGATTAATTCCAGGGCCCTTAGTCCAGGGCCGGGCAATCGGGAGACAAACGATGAGAGACTGCCTTATCGCGGTATTTTTACTGGCCGGGCTTTCGCCACTGTCTCAGGCGAAAGATCTGGGGACCTGGGGTGATACCTGGCCGGTTGCGGAACAGAGTTTTCTCGCGTTAATTCAGACGCGACTGGCGACAATGATGAACGACGGCACGCTCTCTGCTCTGCAGCACCAGTTTGCGCAGCGGGTGGAAGCACATGCACTTCGTCCGGTTCCGGTAGCTGGCCTGAAAGCAGACACCCGGGAACATGTCTCCTGGTATGATCCCACGTTTACTGCGGAGCAGAACATTGCGGACGCACAGCATCACATCTTCGTTCATCAGGGAGATCGCTTCAACCCCCTCGACACGCTTTCCCTGAATCTCACGCTCTATTTTATCGATGGCGATGATAAGCGACAGATCGCCTGGATGAAGGTCCAGACGCCTCCCACGGCCAACTACAAAATCATCCTGGTGAACGGAAACGTACGGGAGGCGTCGGACAGCCTGGCTTCACGGGTTTACTTCGATCAGCAAGGCGTCATATCCCGCAGGCTGAAGCTAACGTATATCCCTGCCCGGGTCGTACAGGACGGACGACGCCTGAAAATCACGTCCGCCGCACTGCCACAGGAATAAAAGAAACGCGAGGTCCCTTGTGCAGTAGCACAAGGGGGGGAAGGACGTCTGTTGCACACTGACCTCGTCAGGTTTCACCACGGGAGAAGACGCGAATGAAAGACACATTATCCGTCCTGGCGCTGATGGCGTTACTCGGTGCCGGAGCGACAGTACGTGCCTCTGCACCGGAGTGTCAGGGACATTTTGTCAATCCGATCACCGATATCTGCTGGCAATGCCTTTTCCCCCTGACGATTGGCAATGTACCGGTGGCGGCCGGCAATGAACCGGATACCGAGAATCCGTCCAGTCCTGTACAGATCTGTCCGGTCAGTGAGCTTTACCGTATTGGTATTGCGATTGGGTACTGGGAACCCTTTGCTCTCACCGACGTGACCCGGGCCCCTTATTGCATGGTGAATCTGGGCGGATTCAGTATCTCCGCCGGCAAACTTGGCAGTGGTGGTGGAAAACGTCAGGGAGGGGATGATACTGCCGCGTTTTATCACGTCCACTGGTACAAATACCCGCTGACCTGGTGGCTCAATATTATTACCGATCTCGGGTGTATGCAGGGGGGCGATATGGACATCGGGTATCTTTCCGAACTGGACCCGACATGGAATGACAGTTCGCTGGCGTCGGTACTCTCCCCCGAGGCGTTTCTGTTCGCGAACCCCATCGCTCAGGGCGCCTGTGCTGCGGATGCCCTGGCCAGCGCGGTATCCATGCCCCTCAACTCTCTGTTCTGGTGTGCCGGTTCACACGGGAGTCTTTATCCTTTCACGGGGTTTGTTCCTGACCAGGCCAGCCCGCAGGCAGCCAGTGTGCTGCTGTCAGAACGCATGGCATACAAACTGCACCGGCAGGGCATGATCATGAACAGCGTGGGGCTGAACAATAAAGTGTGTTTTGAATACCCCTCTCCGGTCATGCCAAAAGACCGCTTCCGGTATCAGATGGTGAATATGTACCCCGATTCGGCACGGTGTCACCCCTTTGGCCGAACCGTGATGGCCTGGGAAGCCGGCCATGCCACACCGGCCAGCCGGCAGAACTTCGGTTACCTCATCTGGCGCAAACGCAACTGCGTTTTTCTTTGAGATCTCCTCATGAAAAATATGATCGTTATCCTGCTGTCTGGCGGGCTGCTGACCGCTACCTGTGCACAGGCTCTGAGCCTGGACGAATCCCTGCGATTACCCCATCCGAACCTACAGGCGCGGGCTCTCCGACCACCCGTCGTCTTTTCACCGAATGCGACCGTCGCCAGGAAACCGTTTCGGCCAGCCGCTGAGGGAGATGCGCGCCAGATACTGTATTTTCTCTCTTTTTCTGTACCGCGCGATGGCCTGAAGCTAATGATAGCGCAGGCCAGCCATCTCCATGTTCCCGTGCTGGTCAATGGACTGATCAATAATGACTTTCACGAAACGGTACGGGTGCTTTTTGAACTCATACGGACAGAAAATGCCGGCGGTGTTCAGATTGATCCCCTGTTGTTTGCACGTTATGACATCAGAGCGGTGCCCGCCCTGGTGGTGACCTGTGAGGCAGGGTATGACCGCTTAACCGGCAATCTCAGAATAAAGGAGGCGCTGGCACGCATTGCTGAAGAAGGAGAGTGTCGCGACGTTGCCCGTCAGTTTCTGGCTGGAATACGGGAGGATAAATGAAACCCATATTCAGCGTCCTTGCCGGCATCCTTTGCTGCGCATGTGCCCTGGCAAATACGCAGTATGACGAGGCCTCACATTACGCCAGCGATGTAAAGGGAAAAGGACTGGACACCCTGAAAAATGCCGATCCGGCGACATTAATCCCCGGCTTTACGGATAGCCCGGAACAGTCGAAATTCTATGGTGGGATTACGGCAGACCAGAATCCTGCGCTTGACAGTAAGGGTACCCGGGAGATGAATCACACTGAGGCAGGCAAAACCCTGCAGGATGTGATCAAACATCGTCCGCCAGACCGGATTTCGACGGATGCCCCCTTTATCCACGGCTCGCTGGATGTGGAGGATAAGGCGGAAAGTCTGACAAAGGACACCGACACGCAGTGTCGCGACGTCGATATCAATAACACGCAGATTACCCGTTTTACCTGTGAGCGCACGCCTGCGGTAGAGCTTACCTGTACCCGAAACGCCGGGCCGGGCGAGGGGCACGCCGAAGATATCGTCATCACGAAAACGTTCAGCGTGAGCAATAACGATTTTATCTACCGCTACGATGGCGACAAACGCGTGACATTTCAGTTTCATGCACCCGCTTCAGGAACGGTGATCCGCGCCACGTTTACCCTGTATTTTTCTGACCGGAATCTCTCCTACCGCATGCGCTGGTGGGGAGTGAACGCAGAGTCCGTGGCGAAGAAGGAGAACTCATGGGTCTTAACCGGTGCGGCGGGATCAACCCTCAGTCAGGAGCGATTGTCCCCGATGGGCGAAATTGAAAATAAAAATTGTCTGCGCGGAAATCCGTCACGCTGTCGGGACTATGCCCGCGACACCCTGGGCTGGTTGAAAAACGGCTCTGATGGTCGAATGAGCCTTACACTCGAGATGCAGGTCAGAGAGAAAAAGTGGGTGCCGGACGTGGTGTGGACAGAGACCTGTCCATTTGATCCGTCTGAGCAGGTCAAAACCGGCAGCGTGTGTACTTCACCGGGCGGGAACCGAACCTTTATCGTTAACGGCCAGCCGTTTACGTTGCACAGCGATTGCTGGCAGTACACCGATACCTATATTTCACAATCGCCGGATAACGGGACCTGCGACCCCTACATGAAAAATCCCGCCTGTACTGTGGGCAGTATTGCCTGTATTGCATCGCTCAGTGATACCTGTCTGCGTGAACATGTGGTCTTCTCCTGTGAAAAACACACCCGCAGCACAGCGCACCTGTGTGGGGGCGAGCTGGTGTGTGCTGACGGCAGCTGCGATCACGCAGAAAACAAGGCGAACGCTGATTTTCGCTCCGCCGTATCTGGCCTTGCGGCACTGGCCGCGGCAGGAAAGGACGTGGCTCAACTGAACAGCATGAACGTGTCGGCCTTCACCGGCAAGGCCATAAGCTGTCGTAAAGCCATGGCTGGATTCAATAACTGCTGCAGGGATAGCGGCTGGGGGCAGGATACGGGGCTTGCCAGTTGCAGATCGGAGGAAAAGGCGCTGGGACAGGCAAAAGCACGGAAGTTGACCATCTATGTCGGGGGATACTGCGCGCACAAGGTCCTGGGCGTCTGCACCGAGAGGAAAGAAGGGTACTGCCAGTTTGACAGTAAGCTCGCAAAAATCATTCAGGAGCAGGGGCGACGGGGGCAGCTTGGGAAAGGATTCGGGCGCGGGGAATCACCCGACTGCCGGGGGCTGAGCGTGGCTGAGCTACAGCATCTTGATTTCAGTGCCATTAACTTTGCTGATTTTTATGATGATCTTGAGAATGGCACCACGCTTCCGGAAGACCAGTTCCTGATAGAACGGATAAAACAGCAAATCACAGACAAAATGAAGGACGGTGCTCAGTGAAGGTCTTTTTGATTGGGCTGCTCATCTTTGTGATCGTCCCTGTTGCGAAGGGCGAGGACACCCCCATGGGGCCTGCCACGATAAATACCTATGTTGAACGACCCATTGTGGGCTGGCACTGGTACAACGAACCCCGCCCTGAAGACGAGGCGGACACTCAGGAGAACATTCCCCTCAGCCGCCTCTCTCCAACCCTGCAGATGGCCCTGTTGAAAAAGCTGACGCAACAGCGACTTTACCGCGCCATTCTTTCACCTTCGGAACAGCACGCGGCAGATTTTTTGCGTCTGCAGGCTTATCTGATACGTCTTTCCGGCCAGTTCACGCAGACGGCCAAAAAAGCCCTGCTGGATTACCCGGCGCTGGATTACAACCTTGAGCACAGTCGCTATAACCGCACGGCCACTCTGCAGCAAAATGAGAGTCACCAGAGGCAGAGAATGGCCATCCATTCGCTGGGTCAGCGCTACGGGCTTTTTCTGTTTTATCGCGGGCATAATCAGATAGACAGCCTGATGGCCGCCAGCGTGAAAGAATTTACCACGCAGTACGGCCTGTCGCTTATCCCGGTGAGTGTGGATGGCTCACGCAGCGCGACGCTCCCTCAGACCCGGGCTGACAGTGGGCAGGCGCGTCGTCTGGGCGTCAGTTACCTTCCTGCCGTCCTGCTGGTTGACCCGAAGAAGGGGCGTATACAGCCGCTGGTATACGGTTTTATGACGCAGGACGATCTCGCCCGACGTTTTCTCGATGTGGCAACAGACTTCAAGGCACAGTACTGAACACGCTCTTGAACAGAAAGGAGGTGAATGGTGTTATTCCGATGGGGCAAAATGGCTCTCCTGATCCTGACAAGTGGCGCATGTTGTCTCCATGCCACTACACGGGATGTGCGTCGGATGCTGGAGGCAGGAAACGCCGAATCCGCGCAGCGGAGCGCACTTCCCCTCAGCGCTGACATCATACGCTACCGTGATGAGAGTCAAGGTCCATCCCCTGATGCTCTCCATCCTCAGCCTCTTCAGAGGGACTACCAGATTGTGTTGTTCATGCAGGGAAGGTGCCATTTCTGTCAGCAGTTCGATCCGCAGCTGGCACAGCTTTCCCTCCAGACCGGACTGAAAGTATTCCCATATACCCTGGACGGCCTTGGTGATGCCAGTTTTCCCCAGGCTATTCCGGCTCCGCAGTCGGTGATTGAGGCATTCTATGGCGACGGGCAACCCGTCGTGACGCCGGCGACATTCCTTGTGAACGTGAATACCCTTCAGGCCTGGCCGTTGGCGCTCGGCCTGGCAGACATGCCTGCAATAAAACAGCGTATTACTCAGATCCTCAACACTTCGCCGGACTAACCGATCGCGCTTATCCCTTATCGATAGCGGATTTAAGCGTTGCCTTCACGTCCTGTGGCCAAGCTTCGCTATTCCATCGTCGACTCTCAGACAGCAGAGATAACCATCATGTTGAAAATCTTTCTCGTCGGAACGCTTTGCTTTACCGCGAGCGCTTCTGCCTTTGCCAGCGTGGACAGTGACCTGAATACATTTTTCAATAAACTGGGGTTTGAGGGGAATGCAACCGGGGCAGCAGCCTGGCAGGGGCAGGCCGCAGGCTATGTCACGGGAGGGAATCTGTTTTTGCGTAACCAGGTCAAACAGATTCAGGTGATGTCGTTGTCTCCGCCATCACTGACGGCGGGGTGTGGCGGGATTGATGCCTACCTCGGTGCATTTTCCTTCATTAACAGCGATCAGCTGCAGCAGTTTGTGAAAAACCTGATGGCCAATTCACAGGGGTATTTTTTCGATCTTGCCTTACAGACGGTGGCGCCGGAACTCAAGGACGCCAAAGACTATCTGCAAAAGATCGCAACAGACCTCAACAGTATGAATATCTCCAGCTGTCAGGCAGCACAGGGGATCATCGGCGGCCTCTGGCCTCGCACACAGGTGTCGCAACAGAAGGTCTGCCAGGATATCGCCGGCGATCATAATTTATTTGCAGACTGGGCGGCCTCCCGTCAGGGATGCACCGTAGGCGGAGAGATGGGGCACGTCATGAATAACGCGAGTCCCCAGGAGAAAGATCAGGTTCTGCGCAGTAAAAATCTGATGTGGGAAATTCTCAGCAGCAATGCCATGTTCGGCGACGATCCTGAGCTAAAGGAGCTGGTGATGAATCTGACCGGGACCCTCATTTACGATGGTAACGGGACGCCTTCTGTGCTGGTTCCTCTGGTCGATCATCCTGACCTGATTCGGGCGCTTATGTATGGCGGTGGTGTTCAGATCCAGCGGTGTGTTTCGCAGGGTGACTGTCTGAAAACGAAGACAGGGTACGTCACGGTCAGTGCAAACAATGCGCTGGTCAGAAAGGTCGAAACCCTGATTGCGGGGATCCGCGACAAATTGCGCACGGATGAAGGACTGACAGAGACAGAAAAGGGGTTCATCCAGAGCACCTCAGTGCCGGTATTGCGCTACCTCATCGATCCTATGCAGCTGGATCTCAATGTAAATATGCTGTCCAGACTGTCAGACTACATAGCCTATGACATACTTCTGCAGTACCTGAAAGAACTGGTCGATCAGGCCAGAATGCAGATGAGCAGCAGAAACTACCCTGATCCCCAGATGGCGACCTTGCGTAACAATGTCACCGAAGCCTCGGCCCAGGTGGAGGCTCTTCAGCAACAGGTGCAGACCAAAGCTGATGCGCTCATCGACCTGGACCGGCAAATGAACTACCTGCGGCAGGCAACGTCCAGTCAGTTGCTGGAACGCTACCAGCAGAACTATCGTTTCAGCGGGAATGAGGGGGGACTCTGATGGATACGGTCTATGTCCTGACCGGAGGAGAGTTCCTTGGGACTGTTTTTAACGGCGTCGCGACGCTGATAGGCACCACAGAGTGGTCCTCCATGTTTCGGATCGCCGCGCTGATGTCCGCGATGATGTTATTTTCCTTCTATCTCCGGGGGCAGGATCCGCTGGAGGTCATTAAATTTCTGATGGCGTTTGTCCTGTTGACCAGCATTCTGATGGTCCCTAAACGCACGGTACAAATTATCGATCGTACGGATGCCTCCAGTATTCATACCGTTGAGCATGTCCCGCTCGGGCTGGCCGCACCTGCTAAATTTATCACAACCCTGGGGACGGCACTGACAGAGGCGTTTGAGACGGTATACCACGTCCCGGATTCGGTGACGTACAGTAAAACCGGCATGTTGTTTGGCGCAAATCTGGTGGGAGCGGCCACGGATTTCATGTTCCGCAACGGTGACCTGGCGGAACTGTTTACAGCCTATGTCCGAAACTGCGTGGTGGGCGACATATTGCTTAACCACAAGTACTCCTTTCAGACACTCATGACGAGCACAGATCCCTATTCGCTCATTTTCAGCCAGCCCAGCCCATTGCGCGGCGTCATGGTGCCTGCGGGTAATTCCCTCGCAAACCGGGAAGGTTTCTGGACCTGTGAGGAGCTGGCCAGTCGTGTGCTGAAACCCCAGTTGAATGCCGATACCCTGTCAGGCGGTAAAACCTGGGAGTATTACGTTTCCCGGATTACCGGCGCCAGAGCGAACAGCAGCGCCCTGTTCGGTACCCTCATGGCAGACAGCTACAATTACTATTACAGCGGGGGGGCAACGGCGAGTCAGATCATGCGGTCAGCGGTGGTGATGAATGGCCTTAAACAGGGTATTTCAACCTACAGCGCGCATAACGGGGATGCCGCCGGGCTGATTAACCTCGCCACGCAGTCATCCTACGCTAAAATGCGTCTGAGTCAGATTACCTCCGGCAGTATCGCCACGACGTATCTCCCGCTGATGAACACTGTCCTGCTGGCGATGGTGATCGGCCTCTTTCCGGTGATTATTCTGCTGGCGACCCTTCATTCTCTGATGCTTCAGGTGCTTAAAGGATTTCTCTTCACCCTGATTTATCTCCAGGCCTGGGGCCCTATGTTTGCCATCCTGAACTATGCCGTCAGTGCATGGCTGACCAGTAAGACCCACTCCCTCAGTTTCTGCCTGGCAAATCTGTCCGTTATTCAGCAGACCCATGCCGATATTGGTGCCATTGCCGGCTGGCTGTCGCTGTCTATCCCGTTTCTGGCTATGGGGGTGGTCAAAGGGCTGGGCAGCGTCGTATCGCAGGCGGGCAATTACCTCGGGACGGCCATGAACAGCACCGCCTCATCTGAAGCCGCGCGTGCGGGTGACGGCGTATGGGCATTCAATAATCTGCAAACGGACAATGTTGCGGGGAATAAATGGGATACGAACTATGCCCGACGCAGCGGGATGGCAACCACTCAGCTGGCAAATGGCGCGATGGCCAGCCAGACCCCGGACGGCAGTTCAGTCTACGACACCAGTGCCGCGATATCGCGTCTGCCTGTCGATATTCAGCTGGATCGCGTTGCGGTGAGTGGATTTCAGCGCCAGGAACGTGAGGCGCAGGGGCAGTTGCACAATCTGACGACCTCGCTGGGACAAACGATTAACTCAGGGGTATCACAGCTGTCGCAGTGGGCACGTCAGCGTGGTCACAGCGATACTGTCAGCCAGGGGACAGACCAGAGCGTCAGTACCAGTGATGCGCAGGCGATCAGCCAGCTTCAGAGTGTGGTCTCACGCTATGCCCGCGACAATCACGTCAGCGAGTCGGAAGCCCTCCGGGCGGCCATGGAGAAAAGTCAGCATCTCGTACTCAGTGCCGGGGCGGGGGCGTACGCGAAAATTGACTCCGGCGATGAGATTGTTGGCAAACTGGCCCGTCTCGGCACCGGGGCGAGTGCAGGCGCGGATGTGCATACCAGAGCGGATGCCAGCGGGCAACGCGGAACCAGCCATGGCGTCAGCAGCGAAATCAGCCATCGCCACGGTCAGTCACAAGATTTCAGCGTTCAGGATCTGAGGGATATACGCCATGGCATGGATGTCATCACCAGCCACCGCGTCACCGATAACAGCAGCCACACAGAAAATGCTTCCGGTTCACTGGTCAACCAGATGGCCGCGACGTTCAGTGACATTCGCTCTCAGGCAACCCAGCTCAGCGACACACAAACCCGGTCTCTGGAGTCTGCCCGGCTCGCAAGCTTTGTAGAAAATCACAGCGCGGCGATACGCAGCCATGCCACGCAGGAATTTGTGGAGTATGTGAAGCAGAAGGTGCCGGATGCCGATGCGATTCTGACCGATGTTTCCTCACCACAGGCACGTGAAAAACGCGAACAGCTTGCCGCGCAATTCGTGCAGGAAAGAATGATGCCTCAACTTGAAGCCGCATACCGTAAGGGGCAGCAGCTAACGACACAAGAGGCGGGTTCATCTGAGCCGACCGGCGTGCCCCCGCAGAAAATCAGGCGTGATTTCAATACGCGCCAGCATGAGATCCTTCAGGCAGCTGCGGTTGAGGGTGCCCGTGACGATGGCCGTCTGGAGGCTGACGTTACTGAGCACAATCATGGATCCCGGACATCACTTGAGACTGCCCAGCAGGCTATTAATGCCAGGCAGGCAGAAATAACGGCTGACGCGGCTCATCTGTCTCAGGCCTATCAGACCGGGAAAACAGAATTTGATGAAGCAAGGAAAAAGGAAACGGCCCGTCAAGAGGTGTCTTCTGCGCCAGACAAATTAAATGAGACCAAAGGCGAAAATAACCACGTCGGGTAACCCTTACGGGTATTCAGTATTAATAAACTGTCCATGACGACGTCATACCGGATGACATCCTCTCGGTTTTCCTGAAAGAGTGCCCTCACTCCGTCGCCATCGCCCGGATTTAAAATCACTGTATATCAGCCAGAAACATCTCCCGGTCCGTGATAAATGCTGAGATGGCTTTCACTGAACAGGTTGCCCTTAAATTCGAATATTTTGCATCCCCACATGAGCGGGCACTCACTTCCCCTGATCTGCACTGAGAGTCGGCACAGGCCCGGAAAATACAATCCAAAAAGGGGAGCTGTCGCCTCATCCTGTCAGCCGGATCCATGAAAGTGAGACAGAAGAGTCTTCCGTTTTCATATTACCGCGTTTTTCTCCGGGCATCGTGCATGCCTGTTTCGGTTCCGCCACGGTTTATTTTTTCCCGGCCCGGTAGCGAATTTGCCGGGAAATATTGCCTTCAGGAACACGGCCAAGACTGGATATATTTCGGGAGGAGAGATGAGTGTAACCAAACATATCACACAGGGGGGGCAGGTCTTCAGCTATATGCTGAATATGTTTATGCAGGTTAACCGGCGTATCGCTTTCTGGCTGTGTAATCTATTTATTCTGCTCGTGCCATTTATTTTCTGGTTGCGGGTTCCCTGGCAGGAGATCTGTAACGGCGCGTTGTACTGGTGGTTATCTGTTACCGCGAAGGGGGAGCACGCCCTGTTTACGGTACCACCTGTTTATGCCGTCAGGTACGAGGGCCAGATATTGCACTTCACGTCCGGTGCGATCCTGAAAGATCCCTATATGACCTATGCCGGCCAGCTGGTTATGCAGGAGCTGGGGATCGCCGTGTTACTCGCCAGTCTCGTGGTGCTGGTGGCAGGCTATGGCGTCTATTACTGGCTTAAACGGCTTGGGGCGAACCAGGCACAGGATGTTCAGACCGGTGGGCGAACGTTAACGGAAAATGTGAAATCGGTGACGCGCATGCTGCATCAGTCGGGAAACGCGTCGACGCTGCATATTGATCAACTGAGTCTGGTTCGCGACAGCGAACTAAAAAATCTGCTCCTGCACGGTACGCCCGGGTCCGGAAAATCGAATGCGCTGAATAAATTGCTCCGCCAGCTGCGGGCGCGCGGGGATATGGTGGTGGTGTATGACAAAGGGTGCTCACTCGTAAAACGCCACTATAACCCGACGACAGACAGCTTGCTGAATCCGCTCGACAGGCGCTGCGAGTACTGGGATCTCTGGCTGGAGTGCCAGTCCACGCCGGATTACGATTCCATCGCCAATACCTTGATCCCGCAGGGGACGCGGGAAGATCCCTTCTGGACCGGGGCTGCCCGTACGATTTTTACTGCGGTCTCTGCTCGTCTGAAAAACGACCCTCAGCGGACCTACAACCGTTTGCTGCGCACCCTGCTGGCCATCAATCTGGAAGCGTTGCGCGAATACGTTGCGGGCACAGAAGCCGCTAATCTGATGGAGGAAAAGGTGGAGAAAACGGCGATCTCCATACGCGGTGTTCTGACGAATTATGTGAAGGCACTGCGGTATATGCAGGGAATTGAACACACCGGCAGGCCGCGTTTTGCTATCAGGGAATGGATGACACGGGTAAATGAACCCGGACAGCCTCGTGGCTGGCTGTGGATCACATCAAACGCCCGACAACACACGTCGCTCAAACCCCTGATCTCCATGTGGCTGGCTCAGGCCGCAAACTGTCTGCTGGAAATGGGGGAAAATTCGAACCGTCGGGTGTGGTTTATTTTTGATGAGCTCACCTCCCTGCATAAACTTCCTGAATTGCCGTTGGTCCTGTCGGAAGCCCGTAAATTTGGTGGCTGCTTTGTCCTGGGTTTCCAGAACAAACCCCAGCTCGATTTCACGTATGGAAAGGACTTTGCCGACGCAATGATGGACCTGCTCAATACGCGATTTTTTTTCCGTTCACCGGATGAAGGTGTGGCCAGCTATGTCATGCGTCAGCTGGGTCAGCGGCGCGCCCGCATCTTCAGTGAGCAGTACAGCTACGGGGCTGACACGGTACGTGACGGAGTCTCATTCAGTAAGCAGGAAGAAGATCGGTATCTCGTTAACTATTCGGATATCCAGTCCCTGCCAGATTTAAGTTGTTTTGTGACACTGCCCGGGCAATACCCGGTGGTGCGAATGAATATGCGCTACGAAGATCTCGATACTATCGCCCCTGAATTTCTTCCGCGTGAACTCAATGACAGCCTCGATCAGGAAATAGACGCGGAAATCCGCTCCCGGGACCTGGAGAATGAACGCGTGATGCGGCTGCTTGCATCGCTGGAGGGAAGCCCGGGAGACGCTGTAACCCCGAGCCGTGCCTGCGACGCGGACCAAACGGCATCAGCAGATGATGCCTTAGGAAAACCGGTGATGCCGGCGGGCCGGGTTGTCGATAAGTTGACCCGGGAAAGGGTAATAAGACCTGTGGAGAAACGCACGGGCTTGCCAGCGGAACATCCGCTTCGTGCAAGCGAGCAACAACTTCTTACGCATTCCCGCTCTGATAACGCCCAACCCGGAGATGACTGGTAATGCTGACAATCGCCCCGGTCGCCAGCGGCGGATCGGATTATTATCTCGCCGGGGACAATTATTATTTTCTGGGCGAAAAGGCCTCCTGCTGGATGGGGACGCTTGCGCTGGCGATGGGTCTGGAGGGGGGCGTACAACCCCACGATTTTGACCGCGCGCTCGCGGGCTATTTCCCGGGAGGGATCAGTCTGGCAAGAATGTCTGGCGGAAAAAATATCCATCGGCCCGGCTACGATCTGACGCTGTCTGCACCCAAAAGTGTCTCCGTGCTCGGGCTGGTCATGGGGGATCGGCGCTTTCTGGAGGTGCACCAGCAGGCAGTCAGCGTAGCGATGAAGGAAATTGAACACCTCGCCACAACACGAATAATGCGTGACGGTGTGAAGCAGACCGTTATGACCGGAAAAATTCTGACCGCTGCGTTTCATCATGATACGTCACGGGAGCTAGATCCCCACCTCCACACACATCTCATTCTCCTCAACATCACGGAATATCAGGGACGGTGGAGAACACTTTCCAGCGATAAGGCCGGGAAAAGTGGTTTCATTGAAACCCTCTTCGCCCTCCAGGTGGCCCTTGGAAAAATTTATCGACATGAACTCCGTCAGCGCATTGAAGCGATGGGCTTCGAAACGGTCATTACAGGCAAAAATGGACTGTGGGAAATTGAAGGCGTGCCTGTGGGATTATTTTCAAGGCGTACCGAACGTATACGAGCTGCGGTCGGTGAGGATGCCCCCCTGAAGGCACGCGATATCGCAGCCCTGGCAACCCGACTGCAAAAACAGGGATTGCCGGACCGCTCGATGCTGCTGGCGGACTGGAAGCAACGGCTGGAACAGAATGGCTTTTCATACCCGACGCTGCTGAAGGCGGCTGCTGAACGTGGCAGTCGGGCGCATGAAACCCTCGCTAGGACGCAGATCCTGCCTGCCGATGTTCGCCAGGCTGTGAGAGATGCCATATCGTTGCTCAGTGAGAAACGCACCCGCTTTACGTACTCCGACGTGCTGAACCGAAGCCTGAATAATCTTGATGCCCGATCGCAGATAGCCCTGCTTGCCCGACAGGCCATTGAAGAGGCAATCAGTGCACAACTGCTTATCCCCCTCGATCGTGAAAAAGGCCTGTTTACGTCTTCGCTCCATCTTCTGGATGAACTCAGTCTGCAGGACCTGGCGCGCCGGATACGAAATGAGACGGTGCCAGGAATGGCACGAACGCGATGTGCGGCGGACGTATTACCGACATCCCTGACGGACGGGAGGCTGCCCATCGCCATTATCAGTCTGGCCGGCGGGATGCAAAACCTGGGTAAAACGGTTCTGGCTGCCTCTGACCTTGCCAGATCGCAGGGGCGCGCATTCCGTGTTCTGGCCAGTGATAAAGCCGTTGCGCGGTTCCTGGAAAATGAATCGCTCGAGTCAGGCTCGGTGCTCACCCTCAACAGGCTTTCTCAGGCTGAACTGCCGGAGAAGGCCACCTGGATTGTCGCTGGCGCTGAAACACTTTCCGTCCGGGACACAGTCACCGTGTTGGATACCGTACTGCGCACACAGTCACAGCTCCTGATGATCGACAGCAGCGGCAGGCAGGGAACCGGCAATGCGCTTCAGATCCTGGAAGAGGCTGGCGTGATCAGGCTGCACGGGACATCGGCGCCGGTCACTTATGCTGTGAGGAGCGAGCCGGATAAGATTCAGCGCTATGCCTTACTGGCGGAGGAGTATGCAGAGTATTTCAGGAAAGATGAAACCGTGGCCGCGCAGGTCAGTGGGCCCCGCGAGCAGGCTGCCCTGACCGCCAGGATCCGCCAGACGTTATTTGAGCGAGGATGCCTCGGTAACAGAACGGTCAGGGTCGATACACTGCTTCCTGTATGGCTGGACCGTAAAAATCGCCGTCAACTGGATACCTATCGGGAAGGGATGGTGCTGGAATACCGGGAACCCGAAAAACGCGCGGTGGTGCGTTACACCATTAACAGAGTCAGTCCCGAAACTCGGTGTCTCAGGTTACAGGATGATACAGGCCAAAAAACAGGCGTGAAGTTGAGCCAGATTAATGCCGACTGGGGGTTGTATCAACCGCACACGATTGAGGTCGCAGAGGGAGAAAAACTCATCTGGTTCGCCCGGCAGGGAAAAACAGGTTTACGTGACAGTGTCACGGTAAAAACGATAAACGACACGAGCCTGACGGTGAGACATCGCGGAAAAGATCGTGTCATTTCCCTGCATGAACCGTTAAAAGCGGGTTATGGCTATGTCACCCCGCCGGGAGGCAGCGTGCAGGAAAAGGGGATTGTCCTTGCCGCCGTCACAGGTCGCGAAATGACGGGCAGAATGCTTGGCACGCTGGCCCGGAGCGGACACCGCATTCGCATCTTTACGCCACTTGCACCGGACGATGCCCGGCGGCGGCTGTCACGCTTTTCAGGCCCCAGAACCGTGCTTTCTCAGGTAAAACAGAACGGAGACGAGCTGGCGACCGCCCTGAATACCCGGCGGGACGCGTTAATGAGTGTCACGGAAAAAGCAGTCAGACAGGCCGTCAGCCTGACGCAGGGCAGTAATGTATTTTTTAACCGCATGGACGTACTCGCAAATGCACTGCCGCTTCACCCCTCTCTTCGCAAAGAGGTCGTGGACAGAGAACTGCGTCGGCAGATCCGCACCGGTGAGCTGATCCCTGTACCCGGGGCGCAGGGGGCAGCGCTGCAGCGCTATGTGACGGCCGAAACATACGAGGCCGAGAAGCGCATCATCCGGCTTGTGGCAGAGGGGCTGTGTACGCAATCGCCTCTGATAGCGCCAGGCACGGTTATCCTTCCGGCAGGACTCACTGACGGCCAGCGCCACGCGTCCCGGCTGATCCTTGAAAGTGCAGATCGTTTCGTGGCCGTTCAGGGCTATGCCGGGGTGGGAAAGACAACCCAGATGAAGGCGGTTCTCAAAGCGCTTGAGACCCTACCGGCACCGGGGCGGCCAGTGGTAATCGGACTGGCCCCCACGCACCGGGCCGTGGGAGAAATGGTGCTGTGCGGCATAAAAGCACAGACGCTGGCCAGCTTTCTGATGGAGACGGAACGTGAGATTCAGTCAGGGGCGTCTCCGGATTTTCAGCAGACTCTTTTTCTAATGGATGAGTGTTCGATGGTCGGGAACCGGGATTTTGCCGAATGCCTGCAGCATATTGCGAACGGCGGGGGACGAGCCGTATTGTGTGGCGATCGCGACCAGCTGCTCTCGGTTGCGCATGGCGCGCCTTTTACGTTGTTACAGGAGAGGAGCCCCCTTGATACGGCGATCATGAAGGATATCGTTCGTCAGGTACCCTCTCTGCGGCCTGCGATTTATGCACTGACGAACCGTTGTGTACCCGCAGCACTGGATATTATTCGTCAACAGGATCCAGATACCGTTCCGCGTGAGCCTGACCAGTGGAAACCTGCCGGGGCCGTGATAGCAATGCCACAGACGGCAGATCAGAAAAAAGAGGAAGGCGATCGTGTCCTGGCTGCGGTAGTGGCGGATTTTACGGGACGGACGGCAGAAGGCAGAGCATCCACCCTCATTGTCACCCAGACAAATGCTGATAAAAATGCAGTGAATGTTGCCATCCATCAGCGATTGCAGGCCCGTGGCAAGCTGGGGACGGAAACGGTGATTACGGTTCTGGACAGAGAGAAAACGCACAGCGATCGGCTCAAATCCGTGCAGGGAATGGCTGAACATGCCGGCAAGACGGCGCTGATTAACGACCGTTACTACGAAATTCATGTCAGAAAAGACAGCCAGGCAGGCGGGATAGTGGAGCTGGTGGATGACACCGGACAGGTACAGTTGTTCTCTGCCTTTGAAAGCAGCCTGCGTGACGTGGCTATTTTTACGTCTCGCCAGATAGCCATTTCTGTTGGCGAGTGTGTGACCTTTTCACGTTCCGATCGCGAGCGGGGACGTACCGCTGGCGAAAACTGGCGGGTGTCTGCAGTCGCCGAAACCGGCGAAATTCACCTGACCCGCGGTGAGATCACCCGGATTCTGAAACCGGGTCAGGAGATGGCGGACCGGCATCTTGATTATGGCTATGCCGGCACGACACACAAGGCACAGGGCGCGAGCGCCAGATATGTCATTGTTCTGGCAGGCGTTGAAGGCGCGAGGGTGTCTCTCGCCACGCTTCGTGAGACCTATGTCGCGCTCTCTCGGGCGAAAGAGCACGTTCAGGTTTATACCGACAACCTCGGCAGATGGCTGGAACGGGTTTCCGGATCGTCAGACCGTCCAACCGCACATGATATTCTCCTGAGCGAAAACGAGCGAATGACGACGCTGGCCCGGCGGCTGTGGAAGGGGGCAAAACCGCTGAAAAAAATGGTCTGTGACCGGCTCATACAGGATCTGCCTGGCGTATGCCGGGAGGCCAGAATCATCCTGGCAGGAAAAAAATATCCCTCTCCTCATATCGCCCTGCCGGTGTTTGGTCCCGCCGGAAAACTGGAGGCAATCATGCTCTGTCCGGGAGAATGTGATGAGAACGGACGGTTACGACGGCTGTCTGGTGAATGGCACTGTCTGGGGGAGAACGAAGCCGGGTTTACGCTGATACAGCGCAGCGTCAGCGGGAAAACGCGGGAGGCGGATTCAGTCAGTCACGGTCTGATGATGGCGAAGTCATGCCCGGAAGAGGGGGTTATCGTCAGAGCGCCAAAGGCTACGCTGCAGGATTTGGTTGTCCGACGTGTGGCCGGAGGAACTGTTACGGATACTGCCGGCAGGGAAAGTCGGGGGATGGTTGTTTCCCCGTTTGCTGAGTCGTGCAGTCTCAGAAAGAACGAGATACTGAATATGGACAAGGCGGTAAACGCAGAAGTACTGCGCCAGCAGAAGGAGGCTCGTGAATACAGCCGGTTTGTCGCCGCGCTGACGACCAGAGAGGTAAGCCCGTTACATCGTCTTTGTTATCCGGAGGTCGAGTTCGAGAAGGGGGAACAGAATGTGTCTGAGCTACATCCGGTAAGGCAGGCCCGGGATCAGGAAGAGGAGGGGCTTCAGAATCAACACGGCATAACGAAGGCGAAGGATGAGCCAGAACGGTAATCCCGCTGGTGTGCAGATATCCGCAGAACCGGGGGATATCGTTACCACAACAAGTGTATAACAGAAAGCCTCTGGCGATATGACGGGAATTTTTAAGCGTTGGGAAAAATTGCGAAGATAAACTTGGCTTAACCTCACAAAATAATACAATACAAAGTTCATTCCCTGCCAGTGAGGAATTGCTGATGTGTTGTTGATGGAGTGTTGATTTTATGCGCGGTGTTGTTGGATACAATGATCCTGTCAAGAACGCAGGAGGAGCATTATCTAATAATCAGAGTGCATGTTATGGATGTCACTGAAACCTCTTATATTAAGAGTAATGGAATTTATTCCCTTCCGGGAGTATCTCATCGTCGTTTTATCGTTATTCCTGTTTTGTTTGCTATCGGGCAGGGCAAACTAAAAAACACACAAAGCGCTAAGATGAACATCATGAATATAAAAACAGGTCATCTCTTATCGTTTTTTGGGGTGGTTTTCTGGCACAGCAACAACCGGAACGCTGTTCACAACACTTGGTTATGCGTGTACACATGGAAGTTATGTGTACGCTGCAGATGGGTATTTGAAATACGGGTACCATGAGGATGATGCCATGATTGGTGTAATGATCTCCATTTCATATCTCTGTTCAGACAGCAACCCTAAGGGGGATGACATCAGGATGTATATATAAAAAAATAGAAAAAACATTGATATAAATAATTTTCGGCGATCCTTACTGGCACGTCACGCCTGCAATCAGTCTTTATGCCCTGCAGGTGTCGGGCGGGTGGCGATCCAGTATCGATACAGGAAAGATGATGTCGTAACGAACACATCTTACTGGCGAACAGATTTCGGTTACGGCATGGGAGTCATCATTAATCTGACGGAAAATATTCTTTTTAGTATCGGGACGCAGTCGGTAAAGTATGACGACAAAAAATAAGGGGAAATATTCTCAATATGTATAATGTCAGCCTGAGATATCAGTGGTAATCTGATAAGGCTAACGGGATAAATGTCTCTTTGCGGATAACAATGTCGACGATTCAGTTTTATAAGACCTCACTTTAATATTTATTATAAATATTTTTATAAATGATATGTTTCATTCAATCAGAAGCATTTTTTCCGACTTACGCAATAAATCAAATGCTCAGCTAATGAAAGAGTACTGATGAAAAGGCTATGTTTAATAAAAAAGTAATAAATCAGAAGGAGGGTAACAGATGCCGGGACATCACTTATGGGTGCGATTTTTAAAGAGTATTATCAAGTGTGTCATTATATTGCTTATTCTTTTAGGCGTACTGGCTTACTGGATTTTTCCTTATTCTCCGGGTATCGGCCAGACCTTTTAAGGGGAAGCGTTAAGGAGAACCTCTGTCTTCACGGAGGGTTGCACGCGGATTAATTTGGCCAGCCTATTCCTTTCTGTTCTCTGCCTGTAGCTCAGATCCTGTGCAGACGTAGCCAGATGTCTTGCAAAAAGCGAGCATGAACTCAACGGCAGGGTACCTATCCTGGGCCCGCCTGCCTCCAGGCAGTCGTAACCCGAGCTGGACGGTAAAGGTGCATTCGGAACCTCAGTCATCGCTGGCAAGCTCTAAAAATACTCTACTTATTAAAATGTACCTTTGAAAAAGTAGACTTTCATAATGTGCTTCTGGCAGTATCATTTATCCCAATATTCATTGTGCGCGCCGGATGCTGACTGGCGGGAAGAGAGCCTGAATGAGCCTGCCAAACGAGGAACCCGACCATATCCGTCCGGTGCCATCACTTTACCCCCATCATGAATACCTGCCCGCGCTGGCCGGAGCGGAAGTCCCGGTAGATCCAGCCCGGGCATACCTGCTGTCGCTCAATTCCCCGCGCAGCCGGCAGACGATGGGGTCTTTTCTGGGCGTGGTCGCGAGATTACTCGGGGCTGAGAGTGCCACTACCTGTATCTGGGGAAGTCTCCGCCGTCATCACATAATGGCGGTCACTGAGCTTTTAAGAGATACCGGAAGGGCGACGGCTACCATCAACACCTACCTCTCGGCACTGAAGGGGGTGGCCCGGGAAGCCTGGATGCTGAAGATGATGGATGTCGAAAGCTATCAGCACATTCTGGCGGTGCGTAATCTGAGGGGAAGCCGGCTACCCCGCGGTCGGGCTCTCACTACCGATGAGATCAGGCATCTTTTTTCCGTTTGCGAGAACGACAAAAGTTGTATCGGCCCCCGCGACGCGGCTTTGCTGGGGACGATACTCGGATGTGGTCTGCGTCGTTCAGAGGCCGTTGGACTGAAATTAAGTGACGTTGTCACTAGAGAGCGTGCGCTCAGGGTGCTGGGGAAAGGGAATAAAGAACGACTCGCGTATATGCCGACCGGGACCTGGCAGCGACTACAGACGTGGATTGATGAAGTACGTGGTGAAAATGAGGGACCTCTCTTCACGCGTATCCGCCGTTTCGATACCCTGACGAATGAAAGGCTGACTGACCAGGCGGTCTACCATATCCTGCAGGTGCGCCAGAAGCAGGCCGGCATTGCGAAATGTGCCCCGCATGATTTAAGGAGAACCTTTGCCACAGCGATGCTGGATAACGGTGAGGATCTCATCACGGTAAAGGATGCAATGGGGCATGCCAGTGTCACGACCACTCAGCAGTACGATCGCCGCGGCGAAAAACGCTTACAGAATGCCCGCGAACGTTTGAATCTCTTTGGGTCCTGAAGGCAAATATCATACCGGGGGATAACGTTCCAACGTCTCCATCAGGCGAAATCTGAGCGTGGTGCTCGGGTTGGGATTTGACTCTCAGCAGTCATTTAATCGCAGCTTCAAGCGTCAATTTCTTCAGGCTCCTGCGGGGAGGGTGCCGCAGTATCGTCTGCCGGAAAGCCAATGTTTGCACCAACAACCGGGGATTGAAGAGAAAAATGGCTGAGAAATCGTGACCTCACAGAAAGCAAATGTTATCGGCAAGCCCTGGGTTGAAGAAATGACGGCTGGGTTTGCCGACAGAATAGGGAAGGTCAGTTAGTTTACTGAATCAAAGAGCTTATACAAATTATCCTTCGAGAGACGTTTATCTTTGCGCCATTGGCCATCAGGCTGTTTATATATTAATACAAAAGTTTTTTCTATGGCCATCAGGAACTTAATTTCGGCAAGCGAGGCCATTCTCCCCTCACCAACGGTTGTGCCATTATCCTTATGAATGATAAAAGATAAATCCGTATCTCTGTTATTAGGATTAACAGGGGTTTTAGATACCAAAAAATCGGCCCATTTTATATGCATTTCATATTCCCTTATATACACATTCACGCACAAATAAAGTGTTTTACACACTTAAGAAAACATGGTTTCGATAAAATGCAAACCTTCTACCGTTTTGACTAACAATCCATTGCTCCTGGTAATGCTAAGGAGGATTCAGAGATATTTTAATATTAAGGTGCTTTGGTGCCTGGCACCAGGTTACCTGAATAAGGGTGGCAGTTAACCTCACCCATAAAATAAAATCCATACTATCGAATTTAATTTGTTTTTTAAATGCGCATTAACTGTAATGACGATTCGGTTTTTTCGAGGTTAATATTTTATAGAGAAAACATTAAATATCTTTTAGGTGATTTTTATAATTGTGTTTTGTTTCTGATTTTTTTGTGGTTATTTTGGTGTGAAGCGGATTATTAATGAAATATTAAGCGTTAAGTTGGTTGACTAATGTTTTCCTAAAGGTAAATACTTTGAAAGTAATAGTTATTTCTTGATTTTAATTGGCGAGAAAATATTTTTTGTGATAAATATTGTACGTCGTTTTACATGGAAGAAACTCAATGAAGAGAAAGTGTTTATCTTTTCAGCATATTGCTTTTACTGGAGTCTTACTTATCTGTATCTTGGTATTTGTAAATACATTGTTATGTAGAGGTGGAAATGGAACGGTGGTACCTCTTTCTACGTACCTAATTGTAGTTATTTCGTTGTTTTTTTTGGATACCATTGCGTTTGTTTTCATGCAAATGAACTATATATCTGAAAAAAACAACTTCTCCAATTGCATCCTTGGAATCGCTTTTTTAAGCAGTTTGATCTATTTTGCAGAAACTATCATTATTATTCAAAAGCCTATCGAAGAGTATCTCTCACTGGAGGTTAAAACGAATGATACTGCTATATTCTACTTTTTCCGACAGCTCAATTTTATACTGTTATTGGGACTCACCTTACTGTTTGAAAATCAAGAACAGCGCAACCTGTCAAGAAAAAAGCATGAATATCTATATTTGCTGGCTGGTCTGGCAATATCAATCGCTTGCCCAATAATTGCACATAATCTCAGCAGTTATAATCCAGAATACAACTTAGTGATTGCTGATTATACTGATCTTCGGGGGAAAACTATCTGGAACATCAGTTATATCAATATACTTATCATCTTCTGGACGATTCTTACCGTTAGTATTGTGCTGGTAACAAAGTTAGACTCCAATATATGGAACAGTATCATCATTATCTGTTTTTCAGCCATTGTTTATAATTTCTTCTTGCTGCTCCTTGATGTTTATAATTTATCCATTTGGTATATAGGGAGAACGGTTGAAGTAATCAGTAAACTGTTTGTCATATTTACGTTAATGTATAACGTATTCAGTAAATTGACTGAGTGTCGGGATATGGCAACAAAAGATCCTTTAACGCAAATCTATAATCGCCGCTATTATTTTTCAAAGCTGGAAAAGATTATTGATGAAAACAGTGCAAAAAATGTTTGTGTGATGATGATCGATATCGATAACTTTAAAATGTTCAATGATACCTGGGGGCATCCGATGGGGGATAGAGTCATACTTGTGGTTGCCGACTTAATCAAAAAGAATGTGCGTTCTGAGGATATCGTAGCACGACTCGGCGGTGAAGAGTTTGGGGTTATCATGATGAATATAAACCCAACAGATGCCGAAAAGCTTGCTGAGCGTATCCGCAGAACTATCGAAAGCAGAACACAAAATGGTAATGGGTATAATATTCCAAAGACGGTCACGTTAAGCATCGGTTTGCTGAACATAGAAAATACGCATTCGACTATTTCTCAGGTAAATCACCTGGTTGATAAGGCCTTATATGATGCGAAGCGCAAAGGGAAGAACTGTGTGGTGGTGAAAACGCTTAATGCAATGAGATAGTGATGGAATGCTCTGCTTGCATACCCGCTCCCGGGCTATGCAGGCAGTAGTAGATCCCGGATACATTGGGTTATCGCCCGACTGCCACAATGACTGACTGAGCAGGGTGAACGGTTTTAGCAGCTAACAAGTCTCAGAGGACCCTTGCAAATGTCTCTGTAGTGTTCCTTCATGAATAGCGCTTTTATACACTCTTATAATCGGCTGGCATTGACTACTCAATCAGGATAAAAGGGGATTTATCCTTTGATTAAAGAAGCCATTACCGAATAAGAAAGCAGTGATGTCTTTGTTCAATTTTGTTATGCTATTTTTCCAACTGCCAGCCAGGAGAACAACCATGAAACGCCTTATGCATCTTATATGGTTTGCCTCTACTGTATATATCTCTCCACTTCAAGCTGCTGATGATACTTACAGAGAACAACATACCAGTCAGTGGTGGACTTCTTTGGCTGAAGATATCACTCAAACGTGGCAAGAACCGCAGCGTTACGATCTGTATCTACCCTTTCTGAGCTGGCACGCCCGTTTTATGTATGACAAAGAGAAAACGGATAAATACAACGAAATGCCCTGGGGGGGAGGGCTGGGGATGTCTCGCTTTAACGAAGTGGGCAACTGGAGTGCTCTGTTTGCCATGGTATTCAAAGACTCACATAACGAATGGCAGCCTGCTGTAGGCTACGGATGGGAGAAAGGCTGGTATCTGGATGCCGCTAAGGATTTCCGTTTGGGGCTTGGTGCTGCGGCGGGGATCACAGCCCGTGAGGATTTTGCTAACTATGTCCCTTTGCCTTTTATATTCCCTCTCTTTTCAGCAGGTTATAAGCGTGTGACCGTACAGTTCACTTACATACCGGGAACTTACAATAATGGTAACGTGTTGTTTGCATGGTTACGTTTCGGCTTCTGACAGGCCCTGCTCTGTCTGCTGTTGCCAGTGAGGATAGCAGAAGAGATGCAGCAGCCTCAGACTAAATATTTAAATGCAACATAACGAATATTGTTCAAAAACAACAACAAGAGAAATATATTAATTTATTATTCGCCTGCAAAAACTGATGGTTTTGTTCCAGCCTTCAATTAACAAAGCGTCTCTGTGATCAAACATGACTGTCAGGTGAGTGCTGTTGTGATTATCGTTTACAGCAATGGTAATAGCATTGCTTAAACCAGTTTGTGTCAGGAGAATAGTGTTTGTTTTATAAAGCTTACTGTCATCCACAAAAAAGCCGTTTATCTTAGCTCCCGTTTTTAGGCATCGTATGGTAATGTCAGGGCGTGAATTAAACTGGATATTCATTGTTTGCGAATTTGCAAAGTTATTCATCATCAAAGAACACCCCGTCGTGGTAACCGCCAAAAATAAAATACCACTTTTCATAATTGATTTTAATTTAAATAGCAACACTATCGAGCCTTCTTAGTGAAAGGATATGCGTGAGTAGAATACCAGCGTCCTAATTAGTTTGCTGGTATTCCACTCTATATTTTCAACGCGGGGAAACAGTGGTCTGCCCACCGGAGGATGATATTGCCACCCTCTGCCCTGCAGAGAATCTCGTAGGGCCCTGACGTTGGACTACCATAATGGTTCTGCCATCATCAAGGCGAATCTCCAGTTCCACTCCCTGGACAAGATTCATGCGTGACTGTACCCCCTGGCCTGCTAATCCACCTGCAACTGCACCCGTAGCAGTTGAAAGCCGACGACCAGAACCTCCCCCAACAGTACTGCCCGCTATTCCTCCGATGACGCCTCCTGCAACAGCCCCTAGCGCATTGTTCTCATCTCCGGCCTGTATCTGAACAGGACGCACCGACACCAGAGTACCGTAAAATACCTGCTGAACACGTCCCGCAGCAGACGCCGAATGGACATCGCCAGAAAGATGGCTGGTATTTGTACATCCTGTAATCCCCAGTATAATAATTATCGCACAGAATCGGTATAACATAGAGTAGTCTCCGGAAAAATTAACGGGATATGATGCTTATGCATAAGTAAGCAACTGGCACTATTAATTTTAGTGGAAAAGGTGACAGGCTCCTGAAAAACGCCAGCCTGCATTTTATGGTGAAAGGATAATAGTGGCATAATAAACACTCTGATATGTATCATCCATCCCCCTTACCACAAGTCAATAATTTTAGTTTAACTCCAGCTGGGTTGAAAAATTCACCTTCTACATTTCAACCGAAGATGAACTTAGATAAAATTCATCGGTAAGCTCTCCTGTTCCATCTCGTAAAAGAAGATGAGCAGGTACCGAATCAGGTCTCAGTTTCCCATCCGGGAGCGGTGATTTATACTTATAATTACCTTTTCGTCTTAAAAAATCGTATTTAACCTGTTTTCTAAAATCCTGATTGGTCATAATGTCAAAGCCAGTACCAGTCATCACTTTGGCTGCGCTTAAAGTTCCTTTATCTCCAATTGACATACCGGCACAAGCTGTAACAGGCCATGTATGTAAGCCAATCCCTGCAGGGATTGTTATCCAGCCAAATAATCCCACAGGGCAATTATAACTAACATCACCAACATCTGTTGCCCCGCCAGTTGTTATTTCAGGTAAAAGCGGAATAGGTGACTCCATCAACCCATTTTCAGGGACAGCCATTGCTTTCTGGCATTGTCTGGCAAAAGATTGCTCATCTTCGGTCCACTTTATAGGAACTGTAGATATATGTTGTAAAATCCGTTTTGCGAGAGAGTCGTTTGGCATTAAATCATGAAGTCCGAAGAAATGTTCGACCTCTTCTTTTGTTTGTGATTGTAATGCTGCGCCTTTGGCAGTATCCATAATCCATTTTGATACGTCCTCCACTTCTTTTCTATCTTTACCACGTACCATTAAAAATATTTCTGCATAGTCTGGTATGACATTCGGCGTTTCCCCTGAGTTGGTATACACATAATGAAGTCTGGTCGTGGGTGACAATTGTTCCCGCATAAATTGCACACCAACACCAAAAAGTTCAGCACCTTTTAAAGCACTACGGCCTTCCCATGGAGCCACACCTGCATGAGCTGTCTTCCCATGAAATTTAATTCTGAACATATTGACTGCGGAAGTTTTCAATAGGCCAGTACCAGTCATTGGCGCTGGATGCCATGCAAGGCAGGCATCCAGATCGTCAAATAAACCATCCCGAGCCATGTAAACTTTAGCTCCTTCGGTTTCTTCTGCTGCACAACCATAAACACGGATCGTTCCAGCGATATTTTTTTCTTTCATTATATTTTTTAGAGCTATTGCCGCGCCAGTACAGGCGGCGCCTAGCATGTTATGTCCACAACCATGTCCTGGCAAATTACTTGAAGCACTGTCTTCATCTTGTCTGGGTTCTGCGGCGTTCTTTAAACCTGGCAAGGCATCATATTCAGGCATATAACCAACTTTCGGACCTCCGCTTCCCTGGCTCCATTCAGCTATAAACGCGGTAGGGATACCTGATGTCCCTGAACTTATTATAGTAAAACCTTCCTTTTCTAAAGCATCTTTATGGATCTTGCTTGAAATCTCTTCGTGTAGGGAAAGTTCCGGATTGTTCCAGACGTCATGCGATATTTGTAAAATAATATTTTTAATATCATCCACCGCATTGCTGAAAATGAGATGTTCCGGAGCAGGAATCTCTTTTTTTTCTGCTGCATAGCTTTTTGTTAATACGCCAGACTTTAAAGCAAGAACTGTTACCATAGATGTTTGTATAAAGCCCCTGCGGGCATAGTTTGGCATATCTTTTATAATGAAATTTCTCATACTTTGTCCTGTATTAACTAAGGTTTAAAACATCGTTATTGTCTAAACACTTGAATAAACAGAAAGAGCTGCCG
>Ga0209371_1000376_pt1 | contig 47891 bp, 45 predicted proteins | sample AgamicAtAmrz_FD_187165 | JGI IMG/M metagenome (GOLD analysis project Ga0209371, IMG submission 187165) | Agave microbial communities from Guanajuato, Mexico - At.Am.rz (SPAdes) (version 2) | ecosystem: Host-associated > Plants > Roots > Rhizosphere | place: Guanajato, Mexico | collected 2012-06-07
TCCACCCGGAGCAAGGCCAAATAGGGGTTCACAAGGTACGGCCCGTACTGAACCCGGGTAGGCTGCTTGAGCCAGTGAGCGATTGCTGGCCTAGATGAATGACTGTCCACGACAGAACCCGGCTTAACGGTCAGCTTCGACTTTTTACTGAAAACCCCGCTCTGGCGGGGTTTTTGCTTTTCAGGTCACGAGCAGGCAGCGAGGAATGACTGTCCACGACGCTCGCAATGAAAGAATGCGGCTTAACGGTCAGCGTCGACTTTTACTGCAAACCCCGCTCTGGCGGGGTTTTTGCTTTTCAGGTCGCGAGCAGACAGCGATGAATGACTGTCCACGACGCTCGCTATGAAAGAATGCGGCTTAACGGTCAGCGTCGGCTTTTACTGCAAACCCCGCTCTGGCGGGGTTTTTGCTTTTCAGGTCGCGAGCAGACAGCGATGAATGACTGTCCACGACGCTCGCTATGAAAGAATGCGGCTTAACGGTCAGCGTCGGCTTTTACTTCAAACCCCGCTCTGGCGGGGTTTTTGCTTTTCAGGTCGCGAGCAGACAGCGATGAATGACTGTCCACGACGCTCGCTATGAAAGAATGCGGCTTAACGGTCAGCGTCGGCTTTTACTTCAAACCCCGCTCTGGCGGGGTTTTTGCTTGTCAGGTCACGAGCAGACAGCGATGAATGACTGTCCACGACGCTCGCTATGAAAGAATGCGGCTTAACGGTCAGCGTCGGCTTTTACTGAAAACCCCGCTTTTGCGGGGTTTTTGCTTTTAACGCTAATAAGATTTAACCGCGGCCATGTGGTTCATCCCAGTCAAATGCCGGGCCCAGCGAAATGACGCCGTGCGGGTTGATGGTCTTGTGGCTGCAATAGTAGTGGTGACGGATATGCGGCAGGCTGACCGTCTCTGCGATACCCGGCATCTGGTAGATGTCGCGCAGGAAGCCACTAAGATTTCTGTAATCAGAAATCCGGTGACGATCGCATTTAAAGTGAGTCACATAGACCGGGTCGAAACGCACCAGTGTGGTCCAGAGTCGGAGATCCGCTTCGGTCAGCTGGTCACCCGTCAGGTAGCGATGCTGACCTAAAATCTGTTCCAGCCGGGACAGCGAATGGAACAGGGCGGTGACGGCCTCATCGTAGGCGGATTGTGATGTGGCAAAGCCCGACTTGTAGACCCCGTTGTTCACGGTGTCGTAGATCCAGCCGTTCAGCTCATCGATTTTCTGACGCAGTGCGGCGGGATAGTAGTCACCGGCACGCGCACCCACGGCATCAAAGGCGCTGTTGAACATGCGGATAATATCTGCCGACTCATTGCTGACGATGGTGTTCTGCTGCTTGTCCCACAAAACCGGCACGGTGACGCGGCCACTGTACTGCGGGTCGGCGTGCAGATAGAGCTGATAGAGAAACTCGTTCTGATAGAGCTTGTCGCCGGTCGCCTCTTCGAAAGTGTCATCGAAGGTCCAGCCGTTCTCCAGCATCAGGGGATGGACAACGGATACATCGATCATGCTGTCCAGTCCTTTCAGTTGACGCATCAGCAGGGTGCGGTGCGCCCACGGGCAGGCCAGCGAGACATAAAGATGGTAGCGGTCGCGTTCGGCGGTGAATCCCGCGTCGCCAGTCGGACCGGCACTGCCATCCGCTGTAACCCAGTGACGAAACGCCGACTCTGAACGTTTAAATCGTCCGCCGGTAGATTTGGTGTCATACCAGATGTCATGCCAGACACCGTCAATTAACTGTCCCATAATGGCTCCAATGCAAACAGGGCGGGGAAATTTCCCCGCCCTGCTAAGTATATGTGGCATTACGCATGACGTGAGATTAGTGCGCAACGGCCTGCAGTTTTCTTTTGCTGATCAGGTGGTCAAGGCTGTATGCGCCAGGCCCCACCAGACCCAATACCAGGAAACCACCAGCGATAGAGAGGTTCTTCATAAACATCAGCTGGTTGACGCCTTCGGCAAAGTTACTGTGGAACAGAAACGCCGTCAGGATGGTGAAACCTGCGGTAAACAGGGCAGTAAAACGGGTCAGGAAACCAAACAGGATAGCCAGGCCGCCGCCGAACTCCAGCAGAATCACCAGCGGCAGCATAAAGCCAGGCACGCCCATCGCTTCCATATACTGCTGCGTACCGGCATAACCGGTAATCTTGCCCCAGCCCGCCGTAATAAACAGGATTGGCATCAGGATGCGAGCCAGTAACAGACCAGTATCTTCGAATTTTTTCATCATTTACTCCAGCGCTATCAGTGATGCAGGGCAGGTTGCCCGCAGGATTTATGCCCGCTGAAAGCAGTGTTGCGTTCATTGGGGTGATGGCTGGAGATGATAGTCGCGCAGTGAAAAGGTTGTAAGCGAGATATACTGTCAATGTTTTTCAGAAATTCTGATGAAAAAAAACCGGCCTTTCAGGGCCGGCTTTTAGCAGGATTAGCGCGATGATGTCGCGGATTTGATCATACGCCAGGTGCTCCAGGCGCCGAAGCCCCGTTTTGCCCAGCGTAGCAGCCGGTTGGGGCTGCGGATGGAGTAGACGGCCAGCGCACTGCTGCCGATAGCCAGATAGCGACGTAAGCTGAGGAAAGTAAACCAGCCGCGATCGTAGTGGGCGGTGCTTTCCAGCCAGTCACGCCGCGCCGCGCTCAGGTCCAGCCGCTGCTGCTGCACATGCTTAAGCAGTTCATGGATGCGTTCTTCACGCTCGCGGCGGCTCATCAGCGCTGCTCCTCAAGCAATTGACGGTCGGTTTCCAGCTCTTTGCGCGTGTGGCGCAACAGTGTGGACTGACGTGTTTTGTGAAGCGTCCAGAGTCCGAAGATAACCGCCAGCAGGAACAGTGTGCCCGTGGTGATGCCAATAGCCATCAGGCGGTATTGCGCGTCTACCGCCCAGATAATCAACACCATCAGACTCATCAGACCAAATGCTGTGAACAGCATGGTCAGGCCCACCATCAACAGCAGCTGTATCAGGTTTGCTTTTTCCTGTTCCAGTTCCACCACTGCCAGACGGACACGCGTCTCAACCATACCCACCAGCGTGGTCACAATGCGCTGACCGATGTTAATGACCCCTTTCGCCGGGCCGTGGTTCTGCTGTGAGTCAGTCATAATTAACGACGCGAAATGAGCATGCCCAGTGCGACGCCAATCGCTGCACCGATGCCCACACCATGCCATGGATTTTCACGCACGTAGCCTTCCGCTTTCTGCGCCGCTTCGCGGGTGGTCGCCGCAATGCGTTCACCTGATTCGCCCAGACGTTCGCGCGAGCTGTCCAGCGCCACACGCGCTTTGTTACGCAATTTATCCAGCTCGCCTTTGGATTTTTCAGTACCGCTGCTCAGCACTTCTTCCAGCGTATCCGCCAGGTTTTTCAGCTCAGCACGCAAATGTTCCGACGATGTGTCTTTAGACATAAAATACTCCTTTAACATCAGTTAGTTAATTCCGATTAATAGGGCTCCGCCTGTAACTTTTTCAGCTCCCGGCGCGCGTCATCCAGCTTTTGTTCTCTTTTGGCAATCTTCTCCCTGTCATGGCCCTCTTCGCGCTCTTCCCTGAGTGCGTGCTCGCGCTCTGCCACTGTTTGTTTCTGCGCGTTAATTCTTTCCAGATGGGCTGCTTCGAGTTTTTTATCGCTGCAGTCAGCCCGGACTTCTGTCAGCGCACGCTCCAGGCCGTTCACCCGGCGCTGGTTGTTGTGCTTCTGCGCCATCCCAATTTCACGCTGAATATCCTGCTCTTTCTGCTGGCACAGCGTTTCAGCGGCCAGCAGTGAGCCCGACAGCGAGAAGATTGCGACACCCAGTAAAAATTGATATTTCATCGGTCCTGGACCCTTCCTTTGCGACCTGATCCGTCATCACTGGCGTAATCGTCTGATTTCGGGTGCTGAGGATCGACTCTCGCTTAAGCATAGACAGCGATAGTAAAAAGTTCAAAGAAGACCGGGAGATAGGGCCTCTTTCACGCCACCCCATGACAGTGTGGCGGCGTGAAAGAGGCGGCATCAGGCGATTACGCCAGAGAGAGGTGCTGAGAGTGATCGTGCTGCGCCACAATAAAGCCCTGCGGCAACAGACGGCGCAGGACTTTTTGCGCCGCCAGGCTCTGCTCTTCGCTATCAAAATGGATGACCAGCGCATCACCCGCAGGCGTGATGCTTTTGATACGGATGCCCTGCGCGCTTAACTGCTGATAAAGATAAAACCCATCGGGCAGCGTCGCTCCGGCATGGGAAACCCGAATCTGCACTACCGTTTCGTGCTTGATCAGACCAGGAATGAGACAGAGCGCGACCAGCGCAAAGGCAGCAGCAATCAGCCACGGTCGCCACCGTTTATGAACAGCCTGTAGCAGTTTCATTACTCGGCTTTCCCGTTCTGATTCGCCTGACGCTTACGCCATAAAACGACAAGGGACCCGACGAGACCAAACACCAGCAGCGCCAGTGGCAGCATCATCAGGAAGAACATCATCTCATCTTCATAACGCCGGAAAATCGGGGTTTTACCCAGCGCAAAGCCGATAACGGTTAAAATCACAACCCACAGAAAGGCGCTTACCCAGTTGAAAAACTGGAAGCGGGCGTTGCTGAGACCGGACAGACCGGCGATGGTGGGCAGCAGCGTACGCACAAAGGCGATAAAGCGGCCAATCAGCAAAGCCGACAAACCGTGGCGGTGGAACATGCTGTGCGCGCGCTGATGGTACTGGGCGGGCAGGTGAGAGAGCCACTTCTGTACGGTCGGCGTATTGCCCAGCCATCGCCCCTGGATATAGCTCACCCAGCAGCCGAGGCTCGCGCCCGTGGTCAATACCAGGATGGTCAACGGGAAACTCATGGTGCCTTTTGCAATCAGCACGCCCACCAGAATCAGCAGGCTGTCGCCCGGCAGAAACGCCGCAGGAAGCAGGCCATTTTCCAGGAACAGAATCATAAACAGCACGCCGTAAATGGCCCATACCAGCGCGGGATCGGAAAGGGTTTCATAATCCTGTTGCCACAGGGCATGCAGCAACGCTTGCAAAATATCCATCAATCATTCCTGAACATCATTGTTAAACATGTCCCACAGGGACCTGAACGCAGACCGGCATTTCGTTATAAATTTTAGGAGCACAGCCTGGGCGGGATTTTCCGGATCCTTCCAGAATTGATTGTTAAATCAGCGACTTTATAACCCCCTGTCGCAAAGGGTAATAAAAGGGCGATAACTGTAACAAAATTCGCCTGTCTGAGACAGGAAAACTCTCTGACAGACAGGAGTTTTACCTTGTGAAATGACCTGTAAAAAGGAGCTTTACACGTCCTGACACTATTGCAGATTAACTGACCCTTTCAGAGGGCCTCTGGCGCACTCAGCGGGCGTGGTCAGACCCTTCTGGCAGGATGACGGGGTTCTCGCTGAACATATAACGATCCACGTTAAACTCGAAGTCATCCGCCGTCGCGTTAAACAGCATCTGCTTAGTATTTTCCAGATGTTGCCACATCGCCAGTTTGCTGGCGGCAGGATCTTTGCGCATCAGTGCTTTCAGGATCTGATCGTGGTCGTCGCACCAGCTAAGAATACTGCGCTGGTCGATGTGCTCGTGAAGTTTGAGCCAGTAAGGATTGTGCAGGCGATGCAGCCACATTTTTTCAACGATGGCGGCTAAGGCGCTGTTCTGGGTGGATTGGGCGATGCGGACATGAAACTGCATATCCCACTCGGAGTCACGGAAGTGATCCTCCTGGCGGGCTTTTTCCTGAATCGCCATCAGGTCGATAATGTCCTGCCGCGTGACCTGGGTGGCGGCGAACTCGGCTACATTACTCTCAATCAGCTGGCGGGCCTGAAGAAGTTCAAACGGGCCAAAGGTGGCGAACTCCAGCTGGCTGCTGCTGACGGCGATGCGATTCTGTTGCTGGCTGGCAATCACATGGATGCCGGATCCTTTGCGCACTTCCACATAGCCTTCCACTTCCAGCATAATAATCGCTTCGCGAACCACCGTGCGGCTCACTTCCATCTCTTCGGCAATCAGGCGTTCAGCAGGCAGCTTGTCGCCCACTTGATAAATCCCGGTTTCAATGCGGCTTTTCAGCGCGCTGGCCAGCTGTTGATAGAGTCGACGGGATTCGGTGAGGTCCATAGCACAATCCTGATAGCAGACAGATAAGTTGTTATACCACTTCAGGCGGGGCGAGGAAATGGGCTGGCCTGCGCCAGCCCGACAGATTAGCTGCGTACGGCGCGGGCCTGTGGAATAACTGGCTCAGCATTCAGCTCTGAGATCGGTTTATTCTTCAGCACCGTCCAGATCACCACGGCACCCAGCAGATCGAACACTGCCAGCGCGGCAAACAGCGGGCTGAAGCCCAGCGTATCAGCAAGCGCACCGACCACCAGCGCAAACAGGGTGCTGGCGGTCCACGCGGCCATGCCGGTTAAGCCGTTAGCCGTCGCCACCTCGTTGCGGCCAAACACGTCAGAGGAGAGGGTAATTAGCGCACCCGACAGCGCCTGATGCGCAAAGCCGCCGACGCACAGCAGCCCGATAGCGATGTAGGGGCTGGTGAACAGGCCGATAGTGCCGGGTGCGATCATCAGAACTGCGCCCAGCGTCACGACCAGCTTACGGGAAACGATCAGGTTAACGCCGAACCAGCGCTGAAACAGCGGCGGCAGATAGCCACCCAGAATGCAGCCAAAGTCTGCGAACAGCATTGGCATCCAGGCAAACATGGCGATCTCTTTGAGATTGAAACCATAAACCTTGAACATGAAGAGCGGAATCCAGGCGTTGAACGTTCCCCACGCCGGTTCTGCCAGAAAACGCGGTAGCGCAATGCCCCAGAACTGACGGTTGCGGATAATCTCCAGCGCCGACATCTTACGGGTGTTGCCAGTCTGATGCTGCGCTTCCTGACCGGAGATAATGTAGTTGCGCTCTTCGTCGCTGAGTTTTGTCTGCTGTTTAGGGTGCTTGTAAAAAATCAGCCAGCAGAGCGCCCAGGCCATACTCAGTACGCCGGTAATAATAAAGGCCATCTGCCAGCTGTGCGCCATGATCGCCCAGACCACCAGCGGCGGAGCCAGCATCGCGCCAATAGAAGAACCGACGTTGAAGTAGCCTACCGCCACCGACCGCTCCCTGGCCGGAAACCATTCGCTGCTCGCTTTCAGGCCTGCCGGGATCATCGCGGCTTCTGCCGCACCGACCGCGCCGCGTGCCAGCGCGAAGCCGCCCCAGCTGCCCGCCATGGCGGTGGCGGCACAGAATATTGCCCACAGTACCGCAAACATCGCATAGCCGATTTTGGTGCCGAGCAGATCCAGCACATAACCGGCGACCGGCTGCATCAGCGTGTAGCAGGCGGAGTAGGCCGCCACAATGTAGGAGTACTGCTGCGTGGTGATATGCAGCTCTGTCTGTAATGTCGGAGCGGCCACGGCGATCGTGTTGCGGGTCAGATACCCCAGCACGGTGCCGAGCGTGACCAGCCCAATCATATACCAGCGCAACCCTTTGATCTTACGCATCCTCTACCTCTTCCAGTTCTGTATGCGGTCTTGCCGCTGTTGTTATCTGGAGCGGGACTGCACGTGATGCAGATTGCTCACGCCCGCAGGTTCTGTTTAAGCAACCCTGTTATGACCTTGCCATTTGTCCGTCGTCAGCGTGCTCACGACAGGTCGGGAGACTAACTTGTTATACAACTTTAAAAGTTGAGAGCTATCACAAAAACCCTTTCTGCACTGTGGGATACTGGAAACCTGCGTAATGACAGCCATTTAGCGCGCAGGCGGCGACAGAAATGTCCATAGCGGGCGCCCGATAGCGTGGTTTATGTGAGCAGGATCGCAAACAAATCGGTAACGCAAAAGAATTGGTATGATAACTTTGGACCATTCGTGGTTCAGCAGATGAGGATGGATGTATGTCACGTTTCATGACCGAGGATTTTTTGCTGGAGGGTGAATTCGCCCGTCGTCTCTATCATGACTATGCGAAAGATCAGCCGATTTTCGACTATCACTGCCACTTGCCTCCGCAGCAGATTGCCGAAAATTATCGCTTCGCCAACCTTTATGATATCTGGCTGAAAGGCGATCACTACAAATGGCGGGCGATGCGCGCCAACGGTGTGGCTGAGGCGTTGATCACCGGAGACGCCAGCGACCGCGAAAAATTTGATGCCTGGGCGCGCACTGTGCCGCACACCATCGGCAACCCGCTCTATCACTGGACCCATCTCGAACTGCGCCGGCCTTTTGGCATCACCGGCACGCTGCTCTCAGAGAAAACAGCCGACAGCATCTGGGATCGCTGCAATGTGCTGCTGGCGCAGGAGAGCTTTACCACGCGCGGCATCATGCAGCAGATGAACGTCAGGATGGTGGGCACCACTGACGATCCTCTCGACGACCTGCGGCACCATCGCGCGATGGCAGACGATGCCAGCTTCAGCGTCAAAGTGTTACCGAGCTGGCGACCGGATAAAGCGTTTAACATTGAAGCGGAGACCTTCCTGCCGTGGATTGAATTACTGGAGCAGCGGACGGACATCAGTGTGCAGCGTTTCGACGATCTGCGCCGCGCGCTGCATCAGCGGCTGGATCACTTCGCCGCGCACGGCTGCAGGATTTCGGATCACGCGCTGGATGTGGTCTGTTATGCCGAGGCGGATGATGCCACGCTGGATGCGATTCTGGCGCGCCGCCGCAGCGGTGCCGCGCCCAACCCACAGGAGACGGCACAGTTCAAAACTGCCGTGCTGGTCTGGCTGGGCAGCGAATATGCCCGTCGCGGCTGGGTGCAGCAGTATCACATCGGCGCACTGCGCAACACTAACCCACGCCAGTTTCAGCTGCTGGGGCCGGATGTGGGCTTTGACTCTATCAACGATCAGCCGCTGGCAGAGCCGCTGGCGCGTCTGCTGGGTGCCCAGAACCGTGATAACGCACTGCCTAAAACCATCCTCTACTGCCTGAACCCGCGCGATAACGAAGTGCTGGCCACCATGGCAGGCAATTTCCAGGGTGAAGGCCAGGCGGGCAAAATGCAGTTCGGCTCGGCCTGGTGGTTCAACGATCAGCTGGATGGGATGCAGCGTCAGATGACGCAGCTGGCGCAGGTCGGCCTGCTGAGTCGCTTTGTCGGCATGCTGACCGACAGCCGCAGCTTCCTCTCCTACACCCGCCACGAATATTTCCGCCGGTTACTGTGCCAGATGATCGGCCAGTGGGTTGAGCGGGGCGAGGCACCGGCCGACGAGGCGCTGTTAGGCCAGATGGTCCGGAACATCTGCTTCGACAATGCCCGTGATTACTTCGGCATTGAGTTGGGGGCCTGATGATGAACAGGCTGAACCGCCACGACTTTCCAGGGCCGGTCTACCGCGACCGCATTATCCAGTTCGGCGAAGGCAACTTTCTGCGTGCTTTTATCGACTGGCAGATTGACTGGCTGAACGAACATCAGGGTATTGATGCCGGAATCGTGGTGGTACGGCCGCGCAACCGTGAGGTCAGTGACAGCCTGAATCAACAGGATGGCCTTTACACCACGCTGATCCGTGGGCTGAACGATCGGGGCGAGCCGATCAGCGAAACCCGGCTGATCCGCAGCCTCAACCGCGAGATCCAGCCCTGGCAGCAGCATGACGCCTTTATGGCGCTGGCCCGTAATCCTGACCTGCGCATGGTCTTCTCCAACACCACCGAAGCGGGCATCACCTTCAGCGAGACGGATCGGCTCTCTGACGCGCCCGCCAGCAGTTATCCCGGCAAACTGACGCAGCTGCTGTGGGCGCGCTATACCCACTTCAGCGGCGCCCGCGACCGGGGCTGGCTGGTGGTGCCGTGTGAGCTGATAGATCACAACGGCGATACCCTGCGCGAACTGGTGCTTCGCTACGCCGACCTGTGGCATCTGCCCTCAGAATTTAAAACCTGGGTTAATCAGGACTGTGCCTTCTACAACACCCTGGTGGACCGCATCGTGACCGGTTTTCCGGCAGAGAGTGAGCCGCTGCAGAGCGCGCTGGGCTATGAAGATCGCTATCTGGTGGCGGGCGAAGTCTACTACCAGTTTGTGATTCAGGGGCCGTCGGCGCTGTTCAGCGAACTGAAGCTGGCGGCTCTATCGCCGCAGATCCGGCATGTGGATGATATCGCGCCCTACAAAGCGCAGAAGGTCGCCATCCTTAACGGTGCGCATACTGCGATGGTGCCGGTGGCGTTTCTGGCCGGTATTGAGAGCGTCGGGGAGGCGATGGCCGATCCGGCGATCGCCGGATTTGTGGATCAGCTGCTGCGTCACGAGGTGATCCCGACTTTGGATCTGCCACCAGCGGAGCTACAGAGGTTTGCCGATGCGGTCGTGCGCCGTTTCCGCAATCCCTTTATTCGCCACGCGCTGCTGTCGATTGCCCTGAATGGCATGACCAAGTTCCGTACCCGCCTGCTGACGCCGCTGCTTGCTGCCCATCAGCAAACCGGCAGATGGCCGACGCATATCACCTTTGCCCTGGCGGCGCTGATCGCTTTTTATCGCGGCGCATCAGACGGAAAGACGTGGCCGCTGCAGGATGAGCCGCACTGGTTAGCCTTTTACGCTGAAGCCTGGAAAGCCTGTGATGCTGACCCGCATGCGTTGCCGCAACTGGTGCATGGCGTACTCGGCAACGCGCAGCACTGGAGCCAGGATTTAACCCGTCAGCCCGGACTGGCTGAACAGGTCACTCAACACCTGCAAAATATCATCGCTCACGGGATGCGTGAGGCGCTGAACCAACTGAGATAACGCGATGCAAGATGCCATTAAGATCGATCCCCGCGATAACGTCGCGGTGGCATTACGGGACTTAGACGCGGGAGCCACCGTCGACCTGCCGCCACAACGCGTGGTGCTGCAGCAGGCGGTAGGGCGCGGGCATAAATTTGCCCTGCAGCCGATCGCGCAGGATGCGCTGGTAATAAAATATGGGCTGCCGATTGCTCACGCCACGCAGCCTGTCGCTGCAGGTGAGCTGATCCATTCGCAGAACGCCCGCACCAATCTCAGCGACCTGGACGACTACGTATATCAGCCCGACGTCGTGACGCTGCCGCCGCAGCCGGGCGATCGCGAGGTGCAGATCTATCGTCGCGCCAGCGGCGAGGTTGGCATCCGCAATGAGCTGTGGATCCTGCCCACCGTCGGCTGCGTTAACGGCATTGCGCGTCAGATCCAGCAACGCTTTCTGAAAGAGACGCAGCAGGCAGAAGGGATCGACGGGGTATTTCTGTTTAGCCATACCTTTGGCTGCTCACAGCTGGGGCAGGATCACGAGAATACCCGCACCATGCTGCAGAACATGGTGCGCCATCCCAATGCGGGCGCGGTACTGGTGATTGGCCTGGGTTGTGAAAACAATCAGGTCGATGCGTTTCGCGACACCCTGGGCGCGTTTGAAAGCGACCGGGTGGCGTTTATGGTATGCCAGCAGCATGACGACGAGGTTGAGGCCGGCGTCGAACGTCTGCATGCGCTCTATGAGAAAATGCGTCACGACCGTCGTGAACCCGGCAGGCTCAGTGAGCTGAAGTTTGGTCTGGAGTGTGGCGGCTCAGATGGATTATCCGGGATCACCGCCAACCCGCTGCTGGGCCGTTTCTCCGATCAGATGATCGCCAACGGCGGCACCACCGTCCTGACTGAAGTGCCGGAGATGTTTGGCGCGGAGCAGATTCTGATGAGCCGCTGTCGCGACGAAGCAACCTTCAGCAAAACGGTGGCGATGATCAACGATTTCAAACAGTACTTTATCGATCACCAGCAGCCGATCTATGAGAATCCGTCACCGGGTAATAAGGCGGGCGGGATTACTACGCTGGAGGAGAAGTCGCTGGGCTGTACCCAGAAAGCGGGGCAGAGCCAGGTGGTCGATGTGCTGAAGTATGGCGAGCGGTTAAAAACGCCGGGGCTGAACCTGCTGAGTGCGCCGGGCAATGATGCCGTCGCCACCAGCGCCCTGGCGGGCGCCGGCTGTCATATCGTGCTGTTCAGCACCGGGCGCGGCACGCCTTATGGCGGTTTTGTGCCGACGGTGAAGCTGGCGACCAACACGCCGCTGGCGGAGAAGAAACCGCACTGGATCGACTTTAATGCCGGCCGGCTGATCGAAGGAATGAGTATGGAGGCAATGCTGGAAGATTTTGTTGACCGCATTGTCGCGATTGCCAGCGGTGAGCTGACCAACAATGAGAAGAACGATTTCCGTGAACTGGCGATTTTTAAAAGCGGTGTAACGCTCTGATTTTCGCGTGAAAAATGGCAACTCTGGCATTGCCATCCCCGTCGATTAATTCTGTGCCCGTCGCGGGTGGCGGAGTTAGACCGCAAAGTTGCTTAAAGCATCCCTGCTCGCCCGGCCCGCGCAATTACGCACCTCATCCCTGAGGTGCGCCCGTTGCCGGGCCAACGCTTTGCGTTGTTCAAAAACGCTCCCGGCGTTTTTGTCCCTGGCGCGGGGCGCTTTGCTCTTCGGACGCCGCCACCCGCTCTTTGAGCGGGTGAGCTATCTGAAAGATTAAGCCCGGCTGGTTTCGCGCTCCGCTTCTGCCTGACAGACGGCGGCAGTAAACAGAATATCGGTTGAGGAGTTCAGTGCGGTTTCTGCTGAATCCTGCAGGACGCCGATGATAAAGCCGACAGCCACCACCTGCATCGCCAGGTCATTCGGGATGCCGAACATATTGCAGGCCACCGGGATCAGCAGCAGTGAACCGCCTGCCACACCCGATGCGCCGCAGGCACAGAGTGACGCCACCAGACTCAGCAGAATCGCCGTCGGCACATCGATGCTGACACCCAGCGTATGCACGGCCGCCAGTGTCAGCACGGTGATGGTGATCGAGGCGCCCGCCATACTGATGGTTGCGCCCAGTGGAATCGACACCGAATAGGTATCCTCATTCAGGCCAAGACGCTTTGCCAGCGCCATATTCACCGGAATGTTGGCGGCAGAGCTGCGGGTAAAGAAGGCGGTGACGCCGCTTTCACGCAGGCAGGTAAAGACCAGTGGATAAGGGTTACGACGGATTTTCCAGAGCACCAGCATCGGGTTGACGACCAGCGCCATCAGCATCATACAGCCCAGTAACAGCGCCAGCAGATGGGCATATTGCCACAGCGCGCCAAAGCCGGTTGAGGCCAGAATTGACGCCACCAGGCCAAAAATGCCGATCGGCGCGCAGCGAATAACGCAGCGGACCAGCCAGGTTACCGCCTCTGAAGCATCATTCAGTAAGGCGTGGGTCGTGTCACTGCTGTGGCGAAACGCCAGCCCCAGGCCAACGGCCCAGACCAGAATACCGATATAGTTAGCCTGCATCAGGGCGGTAATCGGGTTCGACACCATGCTCATCAGCAGGCCGCGTAACACTTCCGTGATCCCGGAAGGCGGCACGATCTCCGTACTCCCTACCGCCAGTGTCAGCGTCTGCGGCATCAGATGGCTGAGGGCCACTGCGACGACCGCCGCGAAAAAGGTGCTCAGCAGATAGAGGATGATAATTGGCCGGATATTGGTTTTCTGGCCCTGCTGATGGTTGGCGATCGAGGCAATCACCAGCATCAGAACCAGCACCGGCGCGACCGCTTTCAGCGCACTGACAAACAGTTCACCCAGCAGACCCACCGCCAGTGCGGCATCGTGTGAAATCCAGGCGAGCGCCACACCGGCGATCAGCCCAATCATGATTTGCTTCACCAGGCTTCCGGCGAGCAGCGTGCCCAGACGTGAGGAGAGAGTTTTCTGCATAATAGTTTCTATATTCTGTCGCGGATGTAGTTTCAGGCGCGATGTTTTGCATCGGCTAAAACGGTTTGCCCGGCGGAGTATAAGGAAAAGATCGGACGAGAAAAGAGAAAATTCTGTCGCTGTGGCGGAGGTCGGGTTTTTATTATGCTGGATAGTGGAAGTGTGACAGAGGGATGAAATGTCGGGGCTGGACGCCGCAAAATAAAACAGGGGCATCCGTTGCCCCTGCAGGTAATTATGGTGAGATCCTTTTCTGGTCTCTTTTGCGGTTGACCCAGGCATTAATCAGCAGGGTTGAGGCCAGAATCACGCCAACCACACTCAGTGAGATACCGACCGGGATATGATAGAGGTCGACAATCAGCATCTTGAAGCCGATAAACACCAGCACAATCGCCAGGCCATATTTCAGCATCGAGAAGCGTTCCGCTACGTTAGCCAGCAGGAAGTACATGGCGCGGAGACCCAGAATCGCGAACAGATTTGACGTCAGGACGATAAACGGGTCGGTAGTCACGGCAAAGATCGCCGGAATACTGTCGACCGCAAAGATCACGTCACTGAGTTCCACCATGATCAGCACCAGCAGCAGCGGCGTCGCAAACAGCACACCATTTTTGCGGGTAAAGAACTTCTCGCCGTCGAGATCGTCGGTCATGCGTAAATGGCTGCGCAGCCAGCGCACTACCGGTTTGTCGCCCACCGCACTGTCATCCTCTTTCGCCAGCGCCATCTTCACGCCGGTAAACAGCAGGAAGGCACCAAACACATAGAGGATCCAGCTGAACTGCGTCACCAGCCAGCTACCGGCGAATATCATGATGGTTCGCAGCACGATAGCGCCCAGCACCCCGTAGATCAGCACGCGGCGCTGCAGGTTAGCCGGAATGGAGAAGTAGCTGAAGAGCATCAGCCAGACGAAGACGTTATCTACCGCCAGCGCCTTCTCCAGCACATAGCCGGTCAGGAACGCCAGCGTCTGCGTGTTAGCGACCTCACGGCCTGCGCTGCCCGCCAGATACCACCAGAAAGCGGCGCTGAACAGCAGTGAAACGGAAACCCAGATCAGCGACCAGACAGCCGCCTGTTTGAAAGACATGGTCTGCGCACCACGGCGTCCCTGCAGCAGCAGGTCGATAGCCAGCATGATCAGCACCACAACCGCAAAGCTGCCCCAGAGAAGAGGCGTACCCACAGTCTGCATAGTCGTATCCTGTCTTAAAATAAAAAAACGGCCAAAGTCAGAAGACATCAGCCGCTTATTTTTCTGTAAGCAAACCTCGCCTTCCGGCAAGGTCTCACTTACAACACAGAAATCGATTCCGGGTTGCCTGATGACCGGATGCTTTCGCAACGTAGTGACGATCAATCAGCTTACAAGTTACTCCCCTTTGCAGGAGAGTACGTTACGGTTTCATTGCTCAGGAAGCAATCGTTCTCAGTCATATTTAGAAATATTTACACAGCGTCCTGGTCTGCCGGGAAGACCACGCCGGTCTGGCGGCGGATCGCCGTCAGCAGCGCCGCTGTGGTGCGCGACACTGCCAGCGCAGGATGGTCCACCTGACGCTGCTCAACCAGTCTGGCAAAGTCGGCGGCTTCGTAGCGCATCGTGTTGCTATGCTGCGGCTCGCTCAGCAACCGCTTTTCCCCGCCGCGTGGTGCAAAGATCAGCTGCTGGCACTCCGCTAACTTCTCAATCACCAGGGCGCCCGCTTCCCCCTGAATCTCGCTGGGCAGGCTGGAATCGCTGACCTTGGAGTGCAGGATCGTTACGTCAAAATCGCCGTAATTGAGCACCACGACGCCGTGTGCATCCACGCCGCTTTCCAGCAGTGTTGCGCTGGCCTGCACACGCTGGGGCTCACCCCACAGCGTGACCGCCGCGGCCAGGCAGTAATAGCCAATATCCATCACGGAGCCATTCGACCAGCGTGGATCGAAGGTATTCGGGTGCTCACCCTTGAGATAGCGCGGATAGCGTGAGGAGTACTGGCAGTAGTTCAGCAGCACTTTTCGCAGCTTGCCGACATCAGGCAGTGCCTGCCGAAGGCGGTGGAAGTTGGGCAGGCTGGCGGTTTTGAAAGCCTCAAACAGGACGACCTGATGTTTACGGGCGCAGGCGATCATCTGTTCCACTTCTGTCAGATTTGACGCCAGCGGCTTTTCGCAAATGACATGCTTGCCGTGCGACATAAACAGCAGCGCCTGCTGACAGTGCAGGGCGTTGGGGCTGGCCAGATAGACCGCATCGACTTCCGGGCAGGCGGCCAGCGCCGCCAGCGAGGTAAAGGTTTGCTGGCAGGGATAATCAGCCATAAACGCGTCGGCCTGTGACTGGCTGCGTGAGTAAACCGCGTGCAGCGTCATCGCGCCGGTTTCATGAGCAGCATCAATAAACTGGCGTGTAATCCAATTTGTTCCCACAATGGCAAAACGAATCACGTCATCTCTCCGGCAGCAGTAAAACGGCAGAGTAACATCTCCGCCACGCTGCGCAATGGCGCCGGGCGGGCAGAGCGTGATCCTGCGATCTGCATTCCACTACTATGCGGACGCGACCCTTTTCAGGCAGCAACCAGGGAGCGCAGGTGAAAGCAAGTAAGCACGCATTAAACTGGACCACATTCTTAATCGCCATTCCGGTCGGGTGCGCGGCGTCGCTGGTCACGCTGGCATTTCGTGGCGTGATTGAGTTGATCAACCATCTGCTGTTTGCCCGCAGCGGCGACATTACCGAATCCCTCACGCTCTGGCCGTGGATCTTCTGGCCGCTGCTGGTGGGGGCGGGCGGTGTACTGGCCGGCTATTTTCTGCGTTATGCGGTCGCCCTTGAACAGCAGCAGACGATAAAAACCGATTATCTGGAAGTGATTAATGCCCGGCTCGATGCGGTGCCTACCCGGACCTCGCTGTTTCGCGCGCTGTCGTCGATAGCCAGTATTGGCAGCGGCGCGTCGATAGGTAAAGAGGGGCCGATGGTACAGCTGTCGGCACTCTGTGGCAGCGCGATTGGCCGCCTGTTACCTGCATCAATGAATCTGAAAAACAGCGACGTGGTGGCGATGGCGGCGGCGGCCGGCCTCTCGTCGGTCTACCACGCGCCGCTGGCCTCGGCGATTTTTGTGGCGGAGATCGCTTTCGGCATCTCTGCGCTGCAGCGGCTGATCCCGCTGATTATCGCCTCCGCCACGGCGGTGATGACAATGTGGACGCTGGGCTTTCGCAGTGCGCTCTATCCGCTGGCGGAGGCCGATTTCACCATGGACCTCAGCACGCTAATGATGACGGTGGTGATTGGCCTGAGCGCCGGTCTGGCGGGCTGGATCATCATCAAAAGCATCGCCCGCAGCAAACTGCTCTTCAGCCGGATTGCCTCGCTACCGCTGCGGCTGGGAGCGGGCGGATTCGCCGTCGGCCTGCTGGCACTGATCTCCACTGATATTCTCGGCAATGGCTACGAGGTGATCGTTAAAGTGATGGCGGGCGACTATCTGCTGCCAGGGCTGCTGTTACTGCTGGTGCTGAAAACGGTCGCCACCAGCCTGTCGGTGGGGTCAAATGCGGTGGGCGGCCTCTTTACCCCGTCGCTGCTGATTGGTGCGCTGCTGGGCGTGGCGCTCGCCACCGTCGGCGCGGCGCTGCATCTGCCGCTCGGCAATGTGCTGCTCTATGCCGCCATCGGCATGGCGGCGGTGCTGGCGGCGGTCAGCCAGGCCCCGCTGATGGCGATGCTGATGGTGCTGGAGATGACGCTCAACAGTAGCCTGCTATTCCCGCTGATGATCGCCACGGTGCTGGCGTCGATGGTCGTCTATCGCCTGCAATCCGCCAGTACCTATCCGGTAGTGAGTCATCACTTCAGCCGTTCAGAAGCGAAATATGATTTCGATAATATGCGCATTGCAGAGCTGATTATTCCGGGGGCGGCGCTGCAGCCGGAGGAGTCGGTAGGGCAGGCGCTGGCGGTCAGTTCGCTGAAGCGTGAACGCTACGTCTATGTGATTAACGCAGCAGGCGCCTTTCTTGGCGTGGTGTCGATTCACGAGATCGCGCGCCGGGTGCTGGCGCAGGAGATTACCCTCGACTCACCGGTGCAGTGCGTGATGGATCAGGATTTCCCGGTGGTCTGGCAGAATCAGAGTATGCGCGAGGGGTGGGAAGCCTTTGCGGCCGTCACGCTGGAGCGGCTGCCAGTGCTTAACAATCCTGAAGAGCGACGCTTTCTGGGGGCACTGACCAAAACCAGTCTGATCCAGAAAGCGCAGGAGTTTCTTTAAGCAGCGTTGCCGCGCATCGCCTGGTCGGTCATCCAGAGGCGCGCATCAAATTCGAGCTGGTGATAGTCGGGCTCCATGTGGCAGCAGAGCTGATAGAACGCTTTGTCGTGATCCTTCTCTTTCAGGTGCGCCAGCTCATGCACCACGATCATCCGCAGAAACGGCTCGGGTGCGAGGCGGAAAAAGGTGGAGATGCGGATCTCCGCTTTCGCCCTGAGCTTACCGCCCTGCACCCGTGAAATGGCAGTGTGCAGCCCCAGCGCGTGCTTCATCACTTTGATTTTGTTATCCCACATCACTTTGCTGATCGGCGGAGCGTTACGCATATAGCGGTTCTTCAGCGCCTGAGTGTAGTCATACAGCGCCTTGTCGCTCATGACATCATGGGTGTCGGGATAGCGTTCCTGCAAAAACGCACCTAAGCGCTGGTGGGCTATCAGCGTCTGAACCTGCTCAAGCAGCGGGGCAGGATAACCCTGAAGGTAGATGAGTTGGGACATTAGGGATTCCAGGCGAAAAAGAGTATACTGCGCGCCCTTTTTATCGGGGCGAAAATTAATCAAAGTGTACCACGCCGGAGAATTCATGAGCCAACCTGAACTGAACGATCGCACACTGATCCTGCATCGTTTCCCGCAGATGCGTGACGAAAGTCCATTACAAGCCTGGGACGCGGCTGATGAATACCTGTTGCAGCAGCCGCTGCCAGCGGGACCGGTGCTGGTGTTCAACGACAGTTTCGGGGCGTTGACCTGCGCGCTGAATCCACGCCCAGTCTGGCACGTCAGCGACTCCTGGCTGAGCCAGCAGGCGGCGCGTCAGAACCTGAAATTCAATGACATGGACGACGGCGACGTTCACTTTGTGGATAGCCTGGCCGAACTGCCAGCGGCGCCGGCGGCGGTGCTGATCAAAGTCCCGAAAACCCTGGCGCTGCTGGAGCATCAGCTGCGCGCCATCCGTGAGGTGGTGACCCCTGATACGGTGATTCTGGCGGCGGCGCGTGTTAAAGAGATCCATAACTCGACCCTGCAGCTGTTCGAACAGATTATCGGTGAAACCCGCACCTCGCTGGCGTGGAAAAAAGCGCGTCTGATCTTCAGCCAGTTCACCCGGCCCGCGCTGCGCGAGGCGAAGCCGACGCTGGCCTGGCCGCTGGATGGCACCCCGTATCAGATCCACAACTACGCCAACGTGTTCTCACGCGCTTCGCTGGATATCGGTGCACGGCTGTTTATACAGCATCTGCCGGAAAACATTGAGGGCGAGATTGTCGATCTGGGATGCGGCAACGGCGTGGTAGGGCTGATGGCGCTGGCGCAGAACCCGCAGGCGGACGTGCATTTCCTGGATGAGTCCTACATGGCGGTCGCCTCCAGCCAGCTGAACGTGGAGCTGAACCGTCCGGAAGATCGGGATCGCTGCCAGTTTAAGGTGAACAACGTCCTGAGCGGCTATCCGTCTGATCGGCTGCATGCGGTGCTCTGCAATCCGCCTTTCCATCAGCAGCACGCGGTCACCGACCATCTGGCCTGGCAGATGTTCCGTGATGCCAAACGCACGCTCCAGTATGGCGGCGAACTGCGCATTGTCGGCAACCGCCACCTGGATTATCACCACAAGCTGAAGAAGATGTTTGGTAACTGCACGCTGATCGCCTCCAACCAGAAGTTTGTGGTGCTGCGTGCGGTAAAGATGCGTTAATCAGATCGTCAAAGCCAGCCGGGTCGCCTGCGCAATGGCGCGGCGCGCATCCAGCTCCTGCGCCACGTCAGCCCCGCCGATGATGGTTACTCTCTGGCCCCGGTCGCGCAGCGCGGCTTCCAGTTCGCGCTGCGGCTCCTGCCCGGCGCAGATAATCACATTATCCACCGCCAGCCGCAGGGTTTCCCCGTTGCGCCGCAGATGCAGGCCTTCATCATCAATTCTCAGATACTCCACGCCGCCCCACATCTCAACGCCGCGCATCTGCAGACTGGCCCGATGGATCCAGCCGGTGGTTTTTGCCAGCCCGGCCCCCGGTTTGCCTGAGCGCCGCTGCAGCAGCCAGATCTGCCGTAACGCGGCAGGCGGCTCAGGCTTCATGACGCCGCCACGCTGCGTCAGATTGTGGTCGATGCCCCATTCCGCATAAAACGCCACCAGATCCGCATCCTCTGCAGGCTGCGACAGATACTCCGCCATATCGAAACCAATGCCGCCAGCGCCGATAATCGCCACCCGCTTGCCCACCGGGCGCTTATCGCGCAGCACCTCAAGGTAGCTCAGCACGCTGGGGTGATCGATGCCCGGGATGGCCGGGGTGCGCGGCTGGATACCGGTCGCCAGCACCACCTCATCGGCGTCACTCAGCCGATCTGCATCGACGCGACAGCCGGTTTTAATCGTCACGCCCGCAGCCGCCAGTTGATAGCGGAAATAGCGCAGCGTTTCGCTGAACTCCGCTTTGCCAGGTATCTGCCGGGCAAGGTTGAACTGACCGCCAATCTCCGGTGCGGCGTCATAGAGTGTCACCTGATGGCCGCGCTGCGCCGCCTGCAGGGCAAATGCCATCCCGGCCGGGCCTGCACCGACCACTGCCAGCCTGCGCGGTGCGGTGCTGGCCACGACTGGCATCAGTGATTCATGGCAGGCGCGGGGATTGACCAGGCAGGACGCTATTTTACCGGCGAAGACCTGATCCAGGCAGGCCTGGTTGCAGGCGATACAGGTATTGATGCTGTCCGGTTCGCCGCGCTCGGCTTTGCTGACAAAGGCGGGATCGGCAAGAAAAGGGCGCGCCATCGACACCATGTCAGCGCAGCCTGACTGTAGCAGCGACTCGGCGACAGCGGGGTGGTTGATGCGGTTGGTGGCGATGACCGGCACAGAGACATGGGCGCGCAGCCGCTGCGTCACCCAGGCAAAGGCCGCGCGCGGCACGCAGGTGGCGATGGTCGGGATACGCGCTTCGTGCCAGCCGATGCCGGTGTTGAACAGCGTGACGCCACACCGCTCCAGCTCGCCCGCCAGCTGCAGCGTCTCCGCCAGCGTGCTGCCTTCTTCGATCAGGTCGAGCATCGACAGGCGGAAAATAATGATAAAGGCGTCGCCGGTCGCGGCGCGCACGGCGCGGGTAATCGCCAGCGCGAACTGCATCCGCTGCTGAAAGTCCCCGCCCCAGCGATCGCTACGCTGATTGGTGTGCTTCACCAGAAACTGATTAATCAGATAGCCCTCAGACCCCATAATCTCCACCCCATCGTAGCCCGCCTGCTGCGCCAGCCGGGCGCAGCGTGCAAAGTCATCGATGGTCTGTTCAATCGCCGCCTCGCTCATCGCCTGTGGCGTAAAGGGGTTGATCGGAGCCTGACGGGCGGAAGGGGCGACCAGGTCGGGTTGATAGCTGTAGCGACCGGTATGCAGGATCTGCAGCGCGATTTTTCCCTGATGCTGATGCACCGCCCCGGTGATCTGCCGGTGCCAGTCACACTGTGATTCGTCGGTAAGCATGGCGCCATGCGCCGTGGTGACTCCCTGTGGATTCGGGGCAATGCCGCCGGTAACGATCAGCGCGACACCCTCGCGCGCCCGCTCGCCGTAGAACGCCGCCAGCCGCGCGGCCCCCTCCGGATGTTCTTCCAGACCGGTGTGCATCGATCCCATCAGAAAACGGTTTTTCAGACGGGTAAAACCCAAATCCAGGGGCGTAAACAGCGCAGGGTAGGCGGTATTCGCAGGCATAAGCGTGACTCAGCATGAAGTGGTCGGATGAGTTAACTCTAGCCACTTCCCGGTTAAAAAAAAGTGAAAGAGTGTCAGGCTGTGAGTGAAATCAAAAACATCGGCGGGCGACAAGCGGGTCAGGGCAGCTCACGCGGGCCTTCCGCCTGTGTGCGGTCAGCCCAGTGGCGGGAGTCCCCCTGTTACGCCGCATCGTCCGGCATCGGGCGTCGGCGGATCCACGAAAAGCGTGAGCGATAGCCGCTGCCGAAGTGGGTGTTAAAGCGGTAGCTGGAGCCGCTCTCTGCCATGCAGTAAGTACAGACATTCACATTGTCGATCTGCGAAGCGGGCACGCCTGCTTCTGTCAGCATCTGTGTCGCCAGCGCGGGCAGATCGAACCAGACCCCCTGCTGGTGGGCAACGGCCTGCGGACGTTGCGCCAGCCGATTGACCGGCTGGTGCTGATGCCAGCGCAGCCCGCGGGTAAAGGCCGGATTCTGCGCGATCGCCGCCCGCTGCGGTTCAGCCAGCTCGTAGCAGCAGGGCCCCATCGCCGGACCGATCGCTACCACCAGATTCTGCGGGGCGCAGCCCTGCTCGCACAGTTTTTCCACGGCGCGGGTCAGGACGCCCGCCAGCGTGCCCTTGAGTCCGGCATGCACCGCAGCCACGATTTTTGTTTCACGATCGGCAAACAGAACGGGCAGGCAATCCGCCGTGTAAACGGCGACCGGGCGCGTTCCGCTGGCGATCACGCCATCCGACTCGCAGCTTTTAGGGGGGATGTTCTCACTGTCACTGACCACGGTCGCGCTGTGGCGCTGATGACCATAGGCGGCATCGACGGGCGGCGGCTCACCGGCGGGCTGAAACGCATAATCGAGCCACGTCAGCGCGTCGAGCAACGGCGAGTGCGGGTTCACGGCCATAAGAATCTCCTGTTATAACAGCATGCGTTGGGCTGCCCACAGCTTACGTTAACTGCTACATTTTTGAAGCTTCTCCCAAGCCCTTTCTCACATTAAGGATGAAATGATGAAAACCTCCGCAAAACTCGCTGCATCCGGTCTGGTCGCGCTGTTACTGACCGGCTGTGCTCCCTCAGCACAGCAGACCGCGCAGCAGCAGCTCGGCCAGCAATCGGTGCTGGCAGCCAACTGGTTCCAGCAGTCTGGCGAATATCAGGCGCTGACCTGGCAGGCCTTTAATGCCGCGCGCATGGCCTTTGATCAGGCGCCTTCGCTGACCGGCAAACCCAAAGCGGTCATTGTCGATCTGGATGAAACCATGCTGGATAACAGCGCCTACAGTGCATGGCAGGCGAAGAACGGTCAGCCGTTCAGCAGCAAAACCTGGTCAGCCTGGACACAGGCGCGGCAGGCGAAAGCGGTGCCTGGCGCCGTTGAGTTCGCCCGTCACGTCACCGAAAACGGCGGCACGCTGTTCTATGTCTCGAACCGCGACCAGAAAGATTACGCCGCCACCGTCGCCAACATGCAGCAGCTCGGTTTCCCTGACGTCAGCGAAAAGACGGTGCGTCTGAATACCGACAGCTCCAACAAGCAGGCGCGTTTCGATGCGATCAAAAATGCCGGCTATAACGTGGTGCTCTACGTCGGAGATAACCTCAACGATTTCGGTGGGGCTACCTGGCATCAGGGTAATCAGCAGCGGCGCGATTTTGTTAACCTCAACCACCAGCGTTTTGGTACACAGTTCATCGTGCTGCCAAACCCGCTTTACGGTGACTGGGAGAGCGGCATGGCGGAAAACTACAACAAGCTGACCCCGGAACAGCAGCTGTCGGTGCGGGAGTCGCGTCTGCAGAGCTGGAACGGTAAATAATTCGTCAAGGAAAAGAGCCTGAGCATTCAGGCTCTGATAATTTCCGGTCCTGATTTACTTACCGCCGTCACTATATCCCTGCAAATGAAATTAATTATCTCCCGCTTTATTCTTAACTCAAATCAGGTGGATTAAACTGGCTTTTCGCAATTAAGCTGGTGAATCCTGCTAATGGTTAATTTTTTAATTAAGAGTAATCCTGGTAAAAAGCCAGCCGGTGCGGGAAATAAAGAATATCCCCTGCGTTACTGATTGTATTTATTTGTCAGTGATAACTTTACTTATTAATCTGCATTAAAATAAATATATGATTTTAATGCATTAACCATTCATTTTTTATATTTAGCTTCGCTTCTGCTACTTAATTAAATTTACTTTTCGCTGACTTTTACTGACACCAGGTTGACAAAGTCGCTGATGTTAACGCGCTGTAAAATATTGCTCGTGCATTAGCAATGGTTAACGTCTATAACCTTTTTCTGTGACTCAGTTCTTAATTACCTGGCGGCTTACCCCTTCACGGGTCAGCCGAAACACTTTGTGGTCAGCCAGGATGCGACATCCCGGTAGTAGAGAGAAGATGATTGTGACGACACTTAAACCCTTATTAGCGAAAAATCGCAGTTGGGCCTTACAGCGCCGCCAGCGTAATCCGGACTATTTTAAAAAATTCCTCCATCAGCAAAAACCGCACTCGCTCTGGATAGGCTGCTCTGACAGTCGCGTTCCCGCCGAAGTTCTGACCGGCTCCCAGCCTGGCGAACTCTTTGTCCACCGCAATATCGCCAACATGGTGATTGAAGAGGATGACAACTTACTCAGCGTACTGCAGTACGCTCTCTTTTTTCTCGGCGTGAAACGCATCGTTCTGAGCGGCCACTACGGTTGCGGCGGGGTTGAGGCCGCGCTGAACCTGCCGGGCAGCGTGCTGGACGGCCAGGAAAGTGCGCTGGCAAGGCGCATCAGCAGGCTGCGTCAGGATATTGAGGCGGGCGTGGCAGAGAACCCGTCGCCGCAGGCCGAACCGGGTGAACGGCTCGACCGGCTGGTTGAAGCCAACGTTAAAGCGCAATTCGCCCGGCTGGTGAACGCCGCACCGGTCCGGCAAATCTGGCAATCGGGCCAGGAACTGGAAGTGTTTGGTTGTGTCTATGACCTGCGCTCCGGCCATCTTAAAGAGCTGATTCATCAATCTGCAGAGGAGCCTTCCTTATGAACCTCGATACCCTGCGCCGCGACATCCCGGCAGGTCTGGTGGTTTTCCTGGTCGCCTTACCACTCTGTCTGGGAATTGCCCAGGCGAGTGGATTACCGCCATTTGCCGGTCTGCTGACAGGCGTGATTGGCGGGCTGGTAGTCACGTCACTGAGCCCCTCACGGTTTGCCGTCAGCGGCCCGGCGGCGGGCCTGGTCACTATCGTCGTCGCCTCAATGGCATCGCTGGGTAGCTTCTCCGCCTTTCTCACCGCGCTGATCCTCGCCGGGGCGCTGCAGTGCCTGCTCGGGCTGCTGCGCGCCGGGCGCTTTATCTCGCTGGTACCGGGCAGCGTCATCAAAGGGATGCTGGCGGCGATAGGTCTGTTGCTGATCATGCAGCAGATCCCGGTGGCGTTGGGTGCCGCAGGCGATGCAGAGCTGGTGTCGCTGGTGACGGGCGAGATGACCTTTTCACTGCCCGCGATAGCCGTAGCGGTGACGGGCCTCGCCATCCTGTGCCTCTGGACCACCGGGCCGGTCAAACGGATTAAGGCGCTGGCCTGGATCCCCGGTCCACTGATTGCCGTGCTGACCGGCTGCCTGGCGACGGTCGCTGGCGGACAGCTGTTTCCTGAGGTCGCTGGTGGCCTGGCACGCATTTCGCTGCCTGCCTTCGACAGCGTTTCTGCGCTGGTGGCCGGTCTGGAAACACCCGACTGGATGGCCTGGCAGAACCCGCAGGTCTGGGTAGTTGCCGTTACCCTGGCACTGGTCGCCAGCCTGGAAACGCTGCTGAGCCAGGAGGCGCTGAAAAAGTTACGCCCGCAGACGCCTGCGCCGTCGCCCAATAAAGAGATGTTTGCTCAGGGAATCGGTAACCTGACCGCCGGATTTCTGGGCGCTATGCCGATCACGGCGGTGATTGTGCGCAGTTCGGTTAACGTCAGCGCAGGCGCGCAGACGAAGCTGTCGATCTTCATCCACGGTGGGCTGCTGCTGATTTGCGGCATGTGGTTCAGCGAGATGCTGAACGCTATTCCGCTGGCCAGCCTGGCCGCCGTCCTGCTCTACACCGGCTATAAGCTGGCGACGCCGCGACTTTTTGCTGAGCAATTCCGGATGGGCCCGCAGCAGTACGTGCCGTTTCTGGCGACGATCGTCGGGATCATTACGCTGGGTATGCTGGCCGGCATTGGGATCGGGATTGCCGTGCAGATCCTCTGCAGCATCTACAAGAGCCATCGCAACGCGCTGCAGCTTACCCGTTACGACGACCACTATGTGCTGCGCTTTCAGCAGAACCTGACCTTTATGCACAATCCAAAGCTGCAGGGGTTGCTGGATGAGATCCCGGAGAACAGCGTAGTGATCGTGGATAACGATAATGCGGAATATATCGATCCCGACGTCAGGGCGGTGCTTAAAGATTTCAGCGACAACGCCGATAAACGGGGTATCCGCCTGAGTCAATGGCCGGTGGCTGTAAAATAGCGTTAAGTGCAAAGACAGGGTGTCATAACAGCAAAAATCGGATATCACGGATATCCGATTTTTTTGTATGCAGGGCATAATAAGCCCCCATGTGCAGGTGTCATCGGGTATCAGCAACCTCCCGGATTGACCCCTGAAGTGGTGTTTTATCGCAGGATGATACAGCGGGTTCCCAGTATGTCATTATTCTGACGTCACGCACCTGTTCAGGCTGACGTGGACACGCCTCTTTGCAACAAGGTCCGGAAGTATGCGTATACAGCTGTTTGAAGAGCACAATGCTAAGAAGAACGCCTTTTCACTGTTTTTCATCACGCTGCTGTTCTGCTTTATCGGCGGACACCTGCGCTTTCCGCAGGAGCTGTCTCTGTTCTGGCCGGTCAACGCCATCATCACTGGCATCATCGTCCGGCATCCCTTTCTGCATGAGACCCGCTATTATCTCGCCAGCTTTGCCGCAATGGTGTTTAACGACACCGTTTTTTCGGGCTGGGCGCTGACTGCATTTACACTTAATCTGGCGAATCTTTTGTTTATTCTGGTAGCAGTTATGCTGCTGGTGAAACACTTTCAGCACGATTCCGGTAGCGAACGCATTACCAGCGTACTGCGTATTTTTCCGGCCTGTCTGCTGGCCGGGCTGGCCTGCGCGAGCTGGGGGGCACTGGCCCAGCAGGCTGACTTTAATGCTGCACTGGCGACCGCCTGGGGTGAGTGGTTCAGCGAGCAGTTCTCAACTGGCCTGATGCTGCTGCCTTTTTTGCTGACGCGCGGCGGGCCATCGCTGACGCTCCGCCAGTGCATGCAGCTACAAAAGCTGATGCCGGTTATTTCCGTCATCCTGTCGCTGGTCGTTGGCGCGCTGATGGGGGGCGCGGGTAGCCTGACGTTTCCGGTTCCGGCGCTGGTCTGGTGCGCCGTCGTCTTACCGATGCCGCTGACCAGCCTGGTGATCCTGCTCACGGGCATTACCGAAATTATTTTGGTTTCACATGGGGTAATGAATATTCAGGGCGACGATAATCTGCTGCCGGTCAGTCATCTTACGTCAGCGCGGCTGGGCGTGGCCACGATCGCCATCAGTCCGCTGATTGTGGCTGCAAGCATGGATGCGATACGTCAGCTTAATGAACGACTGGCGTTGCGGGCAAATTACGATTTTCTGACCCGACTGCTGTCACGTTCAGGCCTGTATGAAAGTCTGCATGCGGAGCCGATTAATCCGGCGCGCAAGGTGGGGGTGATCCTGATTGATGTCGACTACTTCAAAACCATCAATGACAATTTCGGCCACGATGCGGGCGACAGTGTGCTGGAAGCCATCGCCCTTCGTATACAGCATGTCGTGAAGGATGCGGGGCACATCTGTCGTTTTGGTGGAGAGGAGTTTGTGGTGGTGCTGTTCGATCAGAATCCGGACAAGCTCTATTTTCTGGCGGAGTCGATCCGCCAGACGATGGCAAAAGAGAAGTTCTGGCTACAGGGCAGTACGGTGACCGTGACCATCAGCCTGGGACTGGCGTATGGCAGAGCGGGTAAGGCGACAGAGTGGCACCGCGTGATCAACCCGCTGATATCTGCGGCAGACAAAAATCTTTATCAGTCGAAACGCAATGGTCGCAACCAGACCTCCCCGGTTGACGACCACGCCATCAACAGCGACGTGGCATAACACGCCGCCGGATTCTGTCAGCTGATACTGCTTTTCAGGGTGCCGGCCTGCTGATGACGTTCCATCGCGAGGTCAATCAGACGGCTGATCAGATCCTGATAGCTAAGCCCGGCCGCCTGCCAGAGTTTCGGATACATGCTGATGTTAGTGAAGCCCGGCAGGGTATTCACCTCGTTGACGACGATCTCTTCGTCCTCGGTCAGGAAGACATCGACGCGGGCCATGCCAAAGCACTCCAGGGCGGTGAAAGCCCTGATGGCGACCGCCTGTATAGCTTCGCTGGTCTGCGCTGAAACCGCTGCCGGAACCACTGTCTGTGCGCCGCTTTCAGAGATATATTTGGTGTCGTAGGAGTAGAAGGCGTCATGTACGACCACTTCGCCGCAGGGACTGGCTTCAGGTGCGTCGTTACCCAGCACGGCACACTCAATTTCCCGGCCTTTAATGCCCTGTTCGATCAGCACCTTGCGGTCAAAGGAGAACGCCAGCGCCAGCGCCGCGTCGAAAGCGTCACGCGTGTCGACTTTACTGACGCCCACTGATGAACCCTGATTGGCTGGTTTGATAAACAGCGGCAGGCCCAGGCGGGCAATCACGGCCTCTGCATCTAGCTGTGAACGTTGCGCCTGGGTGACGCTTATCCACGGCGCGACTTTCAGCCCGGCATCACGTAACAGACGCTTGGTAAAATCTTTATCCATGCTGACGGCGGACCCCAGCACATCGGAACCGACAAAGGGTAACGAGGCCATGCGAAGCAGGCCCTGCAGAGAGCCATCTTCGCCCAGCGTGCCGTGAACAATCGGGAAAATAACATCGATTTGCGATAGCGGATGGGCGTCGTGGCGGGTGATAATCTGCTGCTGTGACTGACCCGGCACCAGCGCCACCGCTTCCGCGGCAGGATTCAGCGCGATGAGCGCCGGGTTTTCAGCGTTAAGCAGGAAGTCTGATGCATCATTAAGGTGCCACTGTCCCTGCTTATCAATGCCCAGCAGCACCACATCAAATCTGGTTTTGTCGATCGCATCAAGGATATTTCTGGCCGACTGCAACGATACTTCGTGCTCAGCCGATTTCCCGCCAAACACAATTCCTACCCGCAACTTTGTCATCAGGTTTGCCCACTGAAAAAATCAAAGCCACAAGATAGCACGGGCTTCGCGCGGGAAAACAGGGCAGGGGAACAGATAATTGTGACGGGGGTTTAGCCTTCGCTGTTCACCAGAAAGCGGCCATTCAGCTGCCACTGCTGTTGTTCGCTGACGCGGGTGGCTGGGGAAGATAGCCAGGTTACAACCGTCACGTTTGCGCGTAGCGTTGTGCCTGAGATGCGCTGACCCGCTTTCAGAAAACGCATCGGATGACCGTCGGTAAAGGCCATTTTTGCCGCCTGCCTGCCTGCGCTGTCAATCATGACCGGCTGATCGTCGAGAGTCACATCTTGTAAGGTGAGCGTTGCTCGCCCCTGCTCTCCAAACAGATAGCTCCCATTATCTTTTGCCGGGCCACTAAAGATCAGGGCCATTGACGTTGGGCGATCGCAGATCACGGAGAGCCCAATTTCACGCTCATCACCCATACGTAATTCGGCGGCTGACAGGACGTTTCCGGGGCGCGAAAGCAGTTCGCCGCGCGTCATTTCGCCATAATCGATCTGAGGCTCACTAAGCTGGATCGTACATTCGGCATGGGCAGTTAAGGCCGTCATCAGACCGCCTGCCACCAGTAGCAGTGACAGTAAAAATCGCTGTTTCATATATCGCAACTCGCTGAAAGTGAAGCATAAAGCGTACCAGGCTTGTCATGCCAGGGGGTGATCATGTGCAGTGAGCACGGTGTGCCGTCAGGGCGCGCGCTAAGCAGCGGCTCGTCTGGCAGATCGTCGAAGAAAAGTGTGCCATCTTCGTTAACAAAAGCGATGAGCATCCCTTTGCCATTCTTTACTGGCGCGCCTGGTGCCGGACCATCACCGGATGGAAAGTTCACCAGTGCACGGCGTACAGTAAAGGCTGGCAGCGTAACCGGCACGACCGCCCCGCGGTAAGGCGTGATGTCAGCGATACCACTGATGATCTGGACATTTCTGGGCAGGCTCTGGTTTTCAATCTTCACAGTATTCTTCTGCCAGGGAGTCCAGGAGGCGATGGCATAGCCGCTGCGATCGCTCCACACCGTTCCGCCCGGCGCACGTATTTTCACGTCCGGCTGTGGGTTATTCAGAGAGATCACACCAAAGGTATCGCCCACTTTTCGTGGTGTAAACGTCAGACCCTCGCGATGCCACACGGCACCGCCTCGTGCGCCGAGATTGTAGCTGGTACTGTTTTGACTGTGCGACGCACCGCCGCTCATCTGACTGTATTTTGTGGTCCAGATGGCCGTGCCAGCCATTGAGGTATCTCTCTGATTTTTTTCACCCGAGAGGCCCCAGGAAAATTTGTCATTCAGCATACTGTCTAAGCCAATCCCGGTCCGCGTTTGACCTTTGTTGTTACTGGCCCAGCTGCGCACACTACTGCTGCTACCCAGCGGCACCGACAGGTTGAGGTAAACATAGCGGTCATCAGTATGGCGCTGATCCTGTGTCAGCCGGTTCTTCTGGACGCCCAGATTGATATTTACCTTTCCAAAGGTGCGGCCCCAGCTGAACACATAACCTGTGCTTTCTGAACCCTGCCAGCTCTGTGACAGGCTACCGGAAAAAGAGAATACGCCCAGCAGGGGCTGGTTGTAGCTCAGCCCGACAGCGTATTGAGAGTGCATCTGCCCGTTCTGGTCACGGGACTTTTTTTCCTGCCAGGCACTACCGGGGTCGCTGTAGCCGCGACTGCGGAAGCTGGCAGAAGAGGTGAGTGACAACTGCTCACTTATCCCTGCATTGAGACTGACCTGATGATTCAGACCCTGCATTTTACGGTTATTATCTGCCGTACTCGGTAACAGTGAGGCCGTTTGTGTGACTGAGGCCATCAGGCGTTCGGTAAGACGTAGCGTAGTGCGCCACGACGCGGCCTGATAGTTCTGGCTCACCAGCCCCCCGGCCGTCACTGCCATGAAATGGTTCTGATAGAGTCCGGCAGAACCGACTATCAATGGGAACTGATTGTCGGTCAGACGTAAACGCCCTGCGGCCAGCGAAGGGCCGGCATCTGCCAGCGCAAGCGAGGTTTGAGCTTCAATATAGGGGATAATCTGCTGCTGACGATTGCCGGATTGATCATGACTGATGATCTCAAAATCGTCTGACTGATTAATGGCCGGGATGCCAGCCAGTTTGTTCATGCCTGCTGTCACCTGAAAAGTTTTTAGTAATATCCCTGCCTGCCAGACCTCAGCCGTACCCGCCTGGGATACCAGCAAATTCAGCGAGACATCATAGCCTCCACCATTGTGTAACCCGCGTTCCGGCACGATTTGTGCGCCCAGCAGGTTAATGCCGGAAAAAAGTGAGTTGCCCGCCGTGATCTCACCAACCTGCAGGACAGCGTCCCAGCCAGGGATAGATCGTTGCCCATAACTGTAGAGACGGGAAAGCTGATGGCGGTCATCAAGGCTGGTGAAACTCTGCCCACTGCGAAAAATCCAGTTATTGATATTGGCACCTACTTCGGAAGTCAGTGCCTGAGAGGTGTGGTTTCGTCCAGCGCGTGTCGAATACTGATAACGTCGGCCATCATAGTTTACGACCAGTGCATTACCCCCGCTGGCATAGTGCTGGCCAACCAACAGATTGCTTGCGGGTACCGTGAGGATCAGGCTATTGCGATCAACCTGCTGTTCAATATGAACAGGGCCTTGTGGCAGCAGTTGATGACAGACACGCTTTTCCGCGTTATCCAGGCTATCAGGCGTAATACCCAGCGTTTGTAACTGTTCTGCTGACCAGCAGGGCGTACCAGCCTGGTCAAAAGTGACGGCATGAACGCCCTTGCTTTGCCTGTTTACGATAATATTTATATGTTGCCTGCCAGGCAGAAAATGGGTTCCCGAATCCAGAAGCTGTGCGGCACTGGCATCATAACCCAACGCTTTAAGCATCTCCTGATCGTAGCCGCCTGCCGCCAGTGTACTGGCTGAGCAGCTCAGCAGGCTAAGTAACAGAAACCGTTTCATCGAAAAATAAAAGCAGGCTTACAACTGCGCGTCATAAGGCGCAGTCAGTATGCCGTATCGTGTTACCGGATGCAGCCGGACAGACTTCACGTTATTTGCGATGGCTGCAGGTAGCGCCAGAGTGACTTTCTCACCCGGCAGAATATAGGTCTTTTTAAGGCTGACCGATCGTGCGGCAGGCAGCAGATCAACCTGTTCAGTCAGTCTGACGATATAATCGGTTGGATTCGTAATCGTCAGGGTTGAGCCCGTGCGGTTAAACGTCAGGCCAGTCCAGGGCGTTGTATTCAGGGGTAAGCTGGCGGGTGAGATAATCACCGGAATATTCTGTCCTACCAGAATACGTGCGCGGTTTTTTTTGCCATCATCCTGAGGAACAGATATAAAATTAATGCGCTGCATTTTTTGTTTGTTAATTTTAATCCCGTCTTTAAGCACCACACGAACCTGCTGCTTTTTACCCCCGTCCACTTTTACCAGTTGCGGCGTTACGATTAGCTTATTTTCTGGATCTTCAGGAATTGTCTGCAGACTGCTGTGAAGCAGTGCCGGGCTATTATCGGTGTTCAGAACGGTAATTGTTGTTTCACGATGTTGATCGTCGAGAAATAATACCGGCACTTCGGGTTTTATACCTGCCGCCAGCGCTGAAAAGGCTGAAATTAACAGGATGAAGCTGAGTGAGAGAGATTTTAACAACGTCTTTATCCCCGGAATAAATAGAGCGAAGGCATAGCATTCTTCGCTCTGTATAAATGAATTTTAAATGTAAAAAACAGAGAAGGTGATATTTCCGTCAATGGGTACCGCTTCACCGGCAGGGTAGAGATTGCCTTTTTTCAGCAATACCATTGAGCCAATGGTATAAGTTGACCGGGTATAAGCTGAAGGACCGGTTGCATCAGCGGAAGACGCCAGACCGAAATATTCATCCTTGCTCACAGGCTGGCCGTTTGCATTAATGGGGGCTGACCGCCAGGCTGCTCTATTATTGCTGGTGAAAAGGTTGCCATTGGCTACACCATCTGAAGTTGCAGCGTTGATTCCGATGGCGAGTGCACCCACTTTGTTTTGTGCGCTGTCAGTGCCTAAGCCAAAAATATCCTGTCCGGTCAGGTTGGAGTTTTCTAACGGCATTTTCATCTGCTCAGCGACTTCTTCTGCTGTCATGGCACTTGACGAACGATTGTCAGAGGTCCTGATGGCCGTAGCGGCTGCAGCATCGCAGTCAACACTCAGGATCACATCCTCACCTTTTTTAAGGTTGGTGTCTTCCGTCAGTGTTGACGCAGGAATATTACCCAAATCAATTGAGGATGTACTTAGCGAGACATCGCAGGTGGCAGGCGTGATCGTACCTGTTACGGTAAAGGTTGCAGATTCCGCAGCCTGGCCAGCAAAGCTGGCTGATGCCAGCGCAGCAGCAATAGCGGTATTTAACATTAATTTACGCATAAATTTTCTCTAGTCAAAGGGCTAAATATGAACAGTTATATCGGACGCTTCCATGGCATTTATTTATCAAGTTGCGGTCTGGGATAAATGAAAATTTAACGCCGTGCTGGGGTGTTTAATTCTATTTATTCCGTTTGCAATTGATTTTTTCTGAATTTTAGTATCAATTCAGTAGGCGTAGGTTAACACGATTGGTTATTAAAAGATCAAAGCGAAGTTAATTAAATTTATCGTCATTTGATGTTTTTTGTTATTATTATGTTTAGTCTTTAAAATAAGATGGAAGGAAGAGTGAATGGTGCCGGAATAAGTCAGGTTTTGTGAGCGATCTTTTATCTGACATCTCAAAAGTCAATGATAAAAAACAATTTTTATTGGTGTGACTATGCCTGCCTGGGGCTTTCGCTAAGAGCAGGCTAGTTTTCGGGGTTCTAATTTGATAATGCTGATGTAAAATATGTTAATAAAGCCCTTTACCATGTTACTATCAGAAGCTTTATTAATAACATGTATTATAAACGGAAGAAAAGCATTTTAATCAATAAGCATGTTTTTAGAGTATGGTGTCATTTCCTTGACTGAATGATGTGCTCTCCTGCGACCCGAAAAAGGGTTATCAGAGCCGATGCGGCAAACTGCTGACTAAAGCACTTCGCGAATGTTAATTTTAAACATTTTTGTGGGAGCAAACTGAAGCGAAAAGGCGCCGGACGTGGCAGAGCAAATAGGGATAATTCTGCAATTATGTGAGAGTTATCTGCAGCGTTATCATCAACTGAAGACGTTGGTGGCCCTTGTGGGGTTTGAACCAGTGATCAATCGATAATTAGTCACAATTTGAAGTTGGTAAAATCAGTAAGTTAATGGTTCTCAGGTTTTCTATAGGCCATACAGTGATGAAAAGTGGCGCATAGCGTTGTGCTCTGCTGCCACTTTGCTGCCATTCCTACACAAAAATTCATCTAGCCAGGATTGCCATCCAGTCAGAGTTATACAACTTCCTGTAAAGGGGGGTAAGGCGCACTTTAACATAAAAAATGAGTTCGTTTTCACTCGTTTCATAAGCTCTTGCATAAAATATTGGTTTTGCTTCGTCATACAATTCCCAATAGAAACTGGATAATATATCCGTTGATCTGGCGAAAGCTCTTGGCGGAAAATCTAAGAAATAATGAGTAAATAAGGCAAGCCTGCCCTCAACATCTTCACAGGATTCAGAAGCCATCAGATATCCTAATTGCATCCGTAGCCACACTAAGGCGCTGTAATGAGGATGTGGGTTTTGTATGTTCATCTCTTGCTGGTAAATCTTTAAATATTGCTCTACTTCATGACGATCGGGTATCGGATCCAAATTCAGAGATGCCAGAATAAGAAGGGTATCATGCTCTTCGCCTGCTAAGACTTTTCTTTCGGCCCATTCTGTTATCGCTCTGTAATACCTGTCCAGGCCAATTACATGAAATGTACTATTGAAAACTCTAAGGCATAGAAGTTCTTCGAGTTCTAAATCATCACACAAAATTCCCTTTTCCATCACGACTCCATTTTGCTGAGAGGATTAAGTAAAAAAGCTTCAGACAATTGATATGGCGAAAAATGTGCGTACCTCATGTCACTTTAGTGCTGGTATATCCCAATATAAGCTGTAGCAGAAGAATCTTGTAAAATGAGATGCCAAAATTTGGCGTAAAACAAGTGTCAGCTGCCTTGCAGGTGTTTCAAAATCGGCGCCTTCATAGCCTTTCTGAAGACACAGTAACAAAGTTTAAAGAGCAACTATGCTTTACTGCTGGATGACAGTTCAACCTGTAATTTTTGAGTTATCGATACCGCGCGGTTTTCCTTACATAGCAGCGCGCGGAGGTATCACAGCGGGTAACGCAGGCCGGAGACTGGGAGCACCAGACCGATCAGGCCATCCGTGAAACATCCATGAGCCGGGAAGTTAAAGCCGATACTGAAAAGCGTGAGCTGGTCAGCAGGGAAACGACAGTGAAAGCCACGGACAGGACCACGGTGATCGGCACCGCGTCACTGATGGCCGGAGCCATTCAGCACGTTACTACCGGCAGTTACAGCGTGGCCGCGCAGCAGAGCCAGCTGATTACAGTGGGCGGCAATGCGGAAAAAGACGTGACCGGCAGCGCGGCGCTAAAAGTCGGCCAGGCACTGACTGAAAAAACTGGCCAGCTGCGCCAGAGCATTGCCGGTACACGTCAGGAAATCATCGCGCCGGTGGTGTGGATTGGTTCAGAGAAGATTAACGTGGCCCAGCTGATGCTCGATACCGTGGCGCTGGTGCAGCAGCTGGCTGACCAGCTGGCCAGCCATACCACCCGTCAACCGGTCAGCCCACGAACAGCAGCGCCATCGCACAGAGTAGCCAGCAGGCCGCTGCGCTCAGTAAGAAATACTCCCCCGTCATAGGCAAGTAAGCCAGCACACTGACCCGCTATCACAGCGGGTTTTTTTTGCCTGTCACCAGAACGCCTCAGACGCACGCTGCGCCACGCGCAGGCGCGACCATCACGCACGATAACCTCCGACAGATCATCCGCAGAGCGTGGCACTGGCTGCGCGTCAGCCCCGGCAAAATAATCGCTGAGCAGACAAAATCGACGCTACACCGCACCCGCCTGCAGGTTTTGGATCATAAAAATTCTTCAGTTTTATTTTTTTATAAACGGTATGGCCAGCCCGCACGGCTGCTGGCTTTCTTCCAGAGTTCGCTAACTAAAAAGAGTGAAAAGAATTTCAGTGCTTTTCAGTTTTCTGGATCTCAGATGAATCTCTTTTTTATTTCATGTTATTGAATTTTATGAATATTAATAAGTTTACGTCATATTCTGGATCTCAGCTAGAACATGTTGCAAAATGAAATAAAATTCAATCAATGCAGATAGCTCAAGGGCTGCAGCAGATAATATTCAAAATGAGAGACTGAAAAATATTGAAGGGAATAATGTAGGCTCATTCAAAACCTAGTAAAATTAAAATTTTTAATCAATTTTTTATTTTTTAAAAAATCTTTTTGGAAACTATATGAATATTTTGACTCAGTATGGAAAAGAAATAATCTCGATATTAGTACCGCTGATTACATTTATACTGAATAACTTCTTCAAAGGAAGCGCAAAAGTATCCATAGGTGAATTGCATCAGTTCAGCTTTCTGATAGAAGAACCATTGAAAGATGGTGCTGGCGAAATAATAAAAGCTAAGCAAGTCGTCAATACAAAGTCTTACATTATAATGAACGAAGGAAGGGAAGCGGCCAAAAAATTAGAATTGATTTTTAATTACAAAGATATGCATATGAATGTCTGGCCTGTCAAGCCGTATACAGAAAGCTATGATTATAACGGAAGGTATGTAGTCACTTTTGAGTACATTGCACCTAAAGAAAATTTTAGATGCGAAGTTCTGTCGCTAAATACAGAGTTGCCTGAGTTACTAACATGCAGAAGTGAACAAGGTATGTCTAAGAGAATACTGCTTTACCCTCAAAAAATATTTAATAGATATTTTATTTGGTTTATACAAAGCTGCTTATTTTTAGGTATGGCAACATTAGTCTATATTTTTATATTATTGCTACAGTGGTTGATAACGAAAACAGGTTAAATAAATAATATACGCCATAAGGAGGCTATATGGTTAAAAAATTTAGTAACCAGATTGATCAACTCAAAAAAAACCTTGAAGCAGTTTCAGGGACACAATCGATACCTTTTAGTGAACTTTTTAATAAGCAGTTTTTGGCTGAGTGCTCTTCATTCACTTCTCTTGAGGATATGTTTGATAAATCAGGATTTAGCGTTGAAACTAAGGAGGATTTTGCCGCCATACCTGATCAGGCATGGGAAGACTTCATAACGCAAAACACTTCTTATAGTAGCTGGAGGGAAATGCAGATTGATGCAGGCAGAAAGCACATAAAAAAAATGCTCAATAAAGATATGTAATCTTCTGATGATGGCCCTCAGCTTTATAAAGCACCACCATCACACTGCTGTTTAGCTTTGGTTGGGGGACGAAAAGGGGGCATTTTTTCTTTAGATACAAAAAAACCGCTTTAAAAAAAGCGGCTTAACTGCATGATTTTAATCATTAAATTTGGTGGCCCCTGCTGGGTTTGAACCAGCGACCAAGCGATTATGAGAACTATGAAAGGTATTAATAAAATAATGAGTTACCTATAAAACAGAGGCTTATGATAAAAATAAAGTTCTATATAGGTCTATATTTCCAACCTAATGCGACATTTTTGCGACACTTTAGTCAAATGATGGGAGATTGAGTACAAGTCGCAAAATACGTAATTTTGATAAACCCTTTTCATAATTTGCAGCTCTTCTAATTTCTTGGTTGATGGCAGAAATCCATTCCTCTTCATCAGATAAATAATTTTTTAACATACCCCAGTTATAACGTGACTCTAATGCGGTTTTTACAGTTAACCAATCCTCACGTGGTTTAGATAGCCAAGTATCGACAAATTTAGATGCAGGTATTGTCTTTAGGATTGGCATATTAGAATATTTTCCAAATGAATAAGAACCGGCTGAAATTGCTGTTCTAAACTCGCGCAAGTCTGTTTTGAGTAATTCTAATACCTCATCACCATAAGACGGATATTTTTTTTCTAAGGCAAGATCTCGATTGTAAGTTATAAACCTAGCCAATCTCTCGACATTTATTCTATATTCATCTTTAATCCAATATGCATAACCATGTGCATTGTCTTGTTGTTCTTCTTGTGTCTCACGAGCATCTTTTGTTGCTGGCGGAAGTTTGTCATTTGAAAGTAATTTAGAGACATAAGTTTTGTATTTATTTTCTAAATTATCATATTCATCATCAATTTCTCCATTCATAATGAGCATGCACTTTAAAGAGAAAGTATGTAGGATGTCACCTATGTCTGTAATATCTAAGGCATCTTCTTCATTATCTATTCTTACCAATGCATCCTTGATAGATTCGTCACTAAGCTTATCAAAGTTCATTAGTGCAACCCATGCTGGGGAATTTAAAGGATCACTAAAGTGGTGACTTTCATCTAAATAATTTGTTATTTCTATCTTGTTGTAAAAACCATTGCATATTGTATTTTCTAATATTTTGTCGCTTAATATTCTAGAGTCAAAATCTATCTCTGCCATGGTTTCTCTAAAAAGATCTTTCATTTTACCGTAGTTGCTCTTTTCAGCATCATTCTTTATATTAAAATCCATATAGGCAACTTTGCTTCTTGCTTTAATATCTTCCTTAGTTATTTTACCACTTCTAAAGCTAACCGAAATACCACAGAACATTAAGATTAGTGCTTTAATCTTGGTGCTTTTTTCAAGATGTTTTTTTTCAAGACAGCTGTATAATCGTAAGCAATCGTCAATTGCTTGTTTTAATATTCTCAAAGATTGGCATTTGGAAGCGCAGAATGCAGAAAGAATATAATCTTCAATTTCTTTCGCAGCTGTAGGTGCTCCCGATTTCTTAATAAAAGCATGATGTGCTTCTTTGATATTTGGTTCTATTAATAAAATTTGACCAAAAATTTTCTCTTTAACTTTGTTAAGCTCTTCTTGGATAATTTCATCATGTGCAATCACAATAACTCTGCATTGATGATGTTCAACATATTTGTTTATGCAGCCTAAGATTTTGTTTAAATCCATGTTGGCTCTTTCCAAATCATCAAAGACTATTACTTTATCATTCTTTACTTTTTCTCTGATGAACGCCTCGGCGACTCCATTAACAATTCCTGGAACACCAAAAGTGATTTTTTCGGTTCCTTTTAATGCATCTTTTATCCGTGCGGTTATTTTTGGTATGACTGATTTTGCAGGAAACATTGACAAAAAAACAGCTGAGTAAATTTCTTGTTGGCTGCTCAAACCGAAAAGACTAGTGTAGTAAATGTTGTCCATGCCTAATTCATTTATTACCTTATATGTCTTTCCAGTTCCCCACTCTCCTTTAACAAGAACAGCGTATCCAGGACTTTCAATTTGTTTGTAAAAATTAAAAAAGTTGCTAACTAGATCATTATTCATTTTTTACTCTTCAGGCTAGAGAGTGGGTTTAATTTTATAGCATCATCAAGATGATCAGGAGAAAAGTGAGAATAACGCATCGTCATCTTGATATCGCTATGCCCGAGAATCCTTTGTAGGACCAAAATATTACCTCCGTTCATCATGAAATGACTCGCAAATGTGTGTCTTAAAACATGCGTCATTTGGCCTGCAGGTAGTTGTATTCCTGCACCTTCCATAGCACTCCTGAAAGCATAATAACATGGCGAAAATAGAGAACCGTTCTTCTTAGGGAATTTCTCAAGCATTTCAGGATCAACAGGTATAGTTCGGTTTTTTTTCCCTTTGTTTTAATAAAGGTGATTTTCCCTGATGATATTTGTGAACGATTCAACTGCTCAGCTTCACTCCATCTTGCACCAGTGGCAAGACAGATTTTCACAATTAACTCCAAATATTTTGCAGAACTATTGCGATATTCATTTAAAACATGCTCAATCTGCTCTGAAGTTAGATAAGCCATTTCACTTTCTTCAGTTCGAAATTGTCTTACCTTTTCTAAAGGGTTTGGTGGAGACCACTCACCTAACCGCTTTAACTCGTTAAATACGGCTAAAAAATAGGCTTGTTCAAGATTCATAGTTCTGGGCGAAACTTTGCTGATACGTTTAGTTCGAGCAAATTGGCCATCTAATCTTTTTGCTCTGTAAGCAGTAAAAAGTTGAGCATTAAACTCAGTAGCTAATGGTGATCCCATGCACTCAGCAGCCCAAAGCATTGTAGTTTCACGCTTTAAACCATCACGTAATGTAACGCCATGACGTTCAAACCATAAATGCACAAGATCAGATAGGCGACGTCGATCTTTTCCATCTCCTAACCAGGGAGAATCTTCTAATTGCTGGAGAGTATAATTTTCAAAAGCAAGCGCCTCGCCTTTAGTCGCAAACTTTTTTCGAACACGCTTTCCTTGTTTGCCATCGCTGCGGTTAACTGAATAGAAATCAGCAATCCAATCACCAGAGGGAAGTTTTCTTACTGTCATAATTATTTAAGCGTGAGAACAACTCGACCAATGACATTGATCTCATCAATGCCACAATCAAATGCCATGCCTACACCGCTTACACGTACTTTCTTTACTGGTATACGAGTTAAAGTTCGCACGCCTACTTTACCCTCAATATCAACCAACCACTCATCATCATAAATCTTAGAAAATTGGCGCTCAATAATATACTGGGTAATGCCATCCAAAATGCATGTGGGATCTGTAGGAACTGGTTTGTCTTGCAAGAACGCGACTTTATCAAGCATATAAATCCCTGCGTCATAAAGGTGGCCATCGACAATTTTTTGTCTTGGCATCTTTAGAACCTCCAATTCCTCACTATCGAACTTCTTCCAATTTCCAGTAGCTAACCATTCAAGGCTAGCTCCTGTTTCTGCAATGCATCGCACAACAATTTCTGCAGGAAACCCCCCGCGTTTGTATCTGCCTGAAAGGCTGCTGGCTGCCATGCCCAGATGCTCAGCAAGCATCATTTTTGATGTAAAGCCGTACGCAGTAATTATTCGATCTAAGACGGGACCGCTTGCCATTTCAAAGTCAATTGTGAATTTGTGCATTACGAATTCAACTATCTATTTTGCGAAGTAATATTTAACACTTCGTAAAGTACGAAATAGTCCTGCTCCTGTATTCGTTATCCACCAATTATTGCCCCACATTGCCGTATGGCGGCTCAACGGCAGTTTGCCTTATGCGTCCTAACATTACAATCGTCATTCCAGAACCATACCTTCCCTTAGAAGAGTATTTACGCGGTACGGGTACTAACAAAGAAACCGCTCGCAACTTAATCGAATACGGAAAGCTGCTAATTAATAAAAAAGGCAAGAAAAAGAATTACTTAGTTGAAGTTAATATAGCTGCTTTGACTGTTATGGCCTTGAGCGAATGTGATGTTTCTCTTCAAGCGTAATCGAGGCTATCAATTCGTAAGGTGCGAATCATGTTTGATTATAAAGTTTCAGTACGAAACTACCTTGGTGATGCCTGCCGCCAGTTTTCACTGGCACACAACGTCACAGAAACTAGCTAAAAAAGTTGGAATGCAACTGGCCACACTGCGTAATAAGCTGAACCCGGTCCAGTCGCATCAACTTACCTTACCCAAACTGCTGGCGATCATTGATCTCACTGAAGACCCAACCATTCTGGACGGTTTCCTGCGTCAGCTTAATTGTCAGCCTTCTGTGCCGGTCAAAAATGCCAGACCTGAAAACATGCAGTTTTGTGCATTGACTGCTGTGGCCAGCGTCGGGGTGATCGCTGGGGAACCGCGTCATGATCATTGCCGACAGCCCGGCGCGTGTGAAAACCGGGGCGCTGGTAAATCTGGGCAGTGACAGTCTGCCCGTGGACGGCACAGATAAAGTGCTGGAGCTGGCAACACTGCAGGCGCTGGAAACGCTGCGTTTCAGCGTGCCGATGTGGTATCCGGACTATGACGGGCTTTACTGGTCTGACGGGCGCACGCTGGATGTGGAAGGCGGAGATTATCAGATTATCGAGTACCTGCGCATTGCCGGTACACGTCAGAAAATCATCGCGCCGGTGGTGTGGATTGGTTTAGAGAAGATTAACGTGGCCCAGCTGATGCTCGATACCGTGGCGTTGGTGCAGCAGCTGGCTGACCAGCTGGCCAGCCATACGCCCCCGTCAACCGGTCAGCCCACGAACAGCAGCGCCATTGCACAGAGTAGCCAGCAGGCCGCTGCGCTCAGTAAGAAATATTCCCCCGTCATCGGCAAGCAACCCAGCCACTGACCCGCTATCACAGCGGGTTTTTTATTGCCCGTTACCAGAGCGCCTCAGACGCAGGCTTCGCCACGCGCAGGCGAGGCCATCACGCATGATTGCCTTTAACAGATCATTCGCAGAGCGTGGCACTGGCTGCGCGTCAGCCCCGGCAAAATAATCGCTGCGCAGACAAAATCGGCGCTACACCGCACCCGCCTGCAGGTTTTGCATCATAAAAATTTTTCAGTTTTATTTTTTTACAAAACACACAGCTGGGCTGCGCCGCTTGCCGCAGGTCATCAACTGAAACGAGTGAAAAGATTTTTAGTGTTTGTCAGTTTTGAAGGATCTCGAAAGGATTTCGTTGAATGATCAAATGCCTGAAATTAAAAGGAAAATTGAATTTTAAGTGATTAAAAGGATCTCGAATGGCGAGTAAGAAAGCTGCCCCGACTAGGCTGCGCGACTAGGCGGGGTGCGGTTTGCGGGCGTATTTGAACAAGGGAATCAACTGAAAATTATTGCAATTATAGTGCTGTATGTTTATACAGCACCATGTTAATATCAGTGCTAACACTAAATTTGTAGTATCAGTTATCCACAGGCAAATAAACTTTGGATAATTCCTGCACTGTGTTTCATTAAAATAATTGTAAATCAATGGATTAAGTTGATTCCCCTCAATGGCGATAGCTTTTGTATGTTTTTTGGGCGCTTTTGTCACCAATTTGGTGACAAAAGCCGTATGGATGTAGTACTCTTTCGTAAGAGATCTGAGTTTTATAAATTTGGAATCTTGTTTTAAGCGCTTTTGCGTTTTTTATGTACCTTTAAAACTTAAAAAGCCTTATTTATCAAGAGATTAATTTGAATTGTAGTTAGATGAAAGGGGGGCAAATCATGGAAACTAGAACAGTTCAGGCTGTACTTGCTTCTCAATGGGACGGCCTGTTACCTATCAACCCGAGTGCTATAGCTCAACGTTATGGTATTGAGGTAATCCCGCTAAACCCCGCAGAGGGACTTTCCGGTGTGGCGGACGTACGAGATGATGGTACAAAAATTATTGGGTATAACCCAAATGAACCTCGTTATCGTATTCGATTTACTATTGCTCATGAGCTGGCTCATCACTTATTGGGCCATACTCAAGGGAACAAAGCTTGTTTTAGGGATTTCACTGAGGGTAATCATTATTATGAGAACCCTGCAATTGAAACTGCTGCCAACAAATTTGCAGCTGAATTGTTAATGCCTGAAAAAGCTATAACCGTTGCGATTGAACGACAAGGTGTTACTAAAATTGCCGAGCTAGCCAATGTGTTTGACGTTTCCGAAAGCGCAATGTATTGGCGATTACGAAATCTTGGCTATGCGGTATAATTGTAAATAAATTCTTGTTGTTTAATAATGAAGCCACTTTTAACTAAGTGGCTTTTTTTATGACTTCAAACACAGATGACACTTTAAACCAAGCTAATTCTCAGCAACAAAATAACTCCGGCAACACAGAAGGAACAGATCAATCAGGCCAAAGGGCGACATGGAGAGCAACACAGCGGACCCTAACGCAAGAGGAACTTGACCAATATCTTGAGCAGGGAGGCGGAGCTTTACCGCCCGGCAATAAAAACGAGTGGGTTTTGAATGCAGCTTGGTGGGAATGGTTTGAGCCTCGCTTGCTTAAATTAGTGCTTTATGTATGTTGTTTGGTAGCTTCTGTAGCTTTCCTGTGGATTGGTCTAATTGCTACGAAAGATACCATTGATAGTATGGCAACGTATCGTAATAACGTCTCTGATGCAGTTAAAACAGTTGTTGAGGGTGCATCTAAAGATCAAGTAAAGGAATTAGGTAAGCCAGACTTCGTAGTTCCAGTGTTTCCAGAAAGCTTGGAACATGCAAAAAAAGTTCATGAAGAAAGTAAAAATACAGATATTGAGATGCTTAAGAAATATCTCGATTCAAGCAGCTTGCTTTCTGTTAGCCCGATTATCACTTTGCTGGCATTTTTACTAGGGGTTGGCCTTACATTGATGCTTGGTTTGATGAAGTCCGTCCTACGCTCAGATAGTGAGGCAAAAAACAGAGATGGAGAAAGCGATAGCAACCTTTCTGTGCTTGCAACCCCTTTGAGCAAGGTTTTTGAAGAAGCAATTGAGTTTGTAAAAAAGAAGTTCAATAAATAAAAACTTACCAAAAAAAGCCGCCTGAAAGGCGGCTTTTTTGTTTATAAAGGTAGATAACATTCTACATGACACTCTAATAGTCTGTTTGATTGAGTTTTTCATGGGCTGAGCGCTTGGCTCAGTAATTGAGGGGACAAAAAGGGAACAGTGACGTAAGAGATACAAAAAGACCACCCTAAAAGCGCGGGCTAAGTAACTGATTTTCATCATTAAATTTGGTGGCCCCTGCTGGGTTTGAACCAGCGACCAAGCGATTATGAGTCGCCTGCTCTAACCACTGAGCTAAGGGGCCAGCGGAGCGGGGATTATAAAGTATCTCTTCAGGGCGATCCAGCACTCAGCCGCCGGTTGCTGAAATATGCAGCAGTGATTTACCTGCTGATTTCTATAACAAATCTGACTCTTTGTATTAGCGAACTTTTAAAACGGTGTCCTGAATGCCGCCTGTGCAGTTAAGGGAACCTCAGGTCTGGCTATTCAGGCAGGTCGCGGTGCCATTATGGTACACGCGTTAAGGTTTCTGTTCTGAAGACAAGAGTGCGGGATCTGAGATGCCTGGCCCCCCGATCGCAACTGCACCACAAAAATCGCCAGGCTGGATGTGCAGGTGCAATAATTAACTCTCAATTGATGGTTATGCGGCAGAGAGGGCTGGACGATATATGGAGCAGCAGAGTAGTAAAGCGCGAACACATCTTGTGCGCGGGAAATCTGAGGCGGACTTAACAGAGGACCTTTCTGTGGTGATGCAAGCCCCCTGGCTTGTACATGGCTCTGTTCATACGATTGCAGCCTCACAGAGTGAGCATCAATGCGCGCGAGCCTGTCCGCAGGCGCAGGACAGCCCCGAACCACAACGTAGCCTTATTGCACTGAAACCGCGCGCGCTGGTGACAGCATGATTGCGCATGACATTCGCGACATTATCGCGCCAGGCCTTGATGTGCTCTTCTGCGGCATCAATCCAGGCCAGTCAACCGCCCATCAGGGCTTTCACTTTGCGCATCCCGGCAATCGCTTCTGGAAAGTCATCCATCTGGCGGGATTTACCCGGCAGCAGCTGAAACCGGAAGAGGAGCAGCGTCTGATGGAAACCGGCTGCGGAATCACCATGCTGGTTGAGCGTCCTACGGTGCAGGCGAGCGAGTTAGCGTCTGAGGAGTTACGCCAGGGTGGTCTGCGCCTGACGGAGAAGGTCATGCACTATCAGCCTGCCGCGCTGGCTATCCTCGGCAAAGAGGCGTTTCGCCGTGCCTTTAAACAAGGCAAGGTTGAGTGGGGCAAGCAGCCGACAGGCATAGGAGAAACGCAGGTGTGGGTATTGCCAAATCCAAGCGGACTCAATCGCGCCTCACTGGAGGAGATGGTGGCCGCATATCGTCAGCTTTATAGGGCATTGCACCCGGTGAATCACTGAACCCGGGCAGGGAAGGGGAAAGACGGTAACAGGCAGGCATAAAAAACCCCGGCGAACCGGGGTTTTCAGGACTTAGTCGTCGAGGAAGCTGCGCAGCACTTCCGAACGGCTCGGATGGCGCAGTTTACGCAGGGCTTTCGCTTCAATCTGACGGATACGCTCACGCGTAACGTCGAACTGTTTGCCGACTTCTTCCAGCGTATGGTCGGTGTTCATATCGATACCAAAACGCATGCGCAGTACTTTCGCTTCACGTGCAGTCAGGCCAGCCAGCACGTCGTGAGTCGCAGAACGCAGGCTTTCTGAGGTAGCAGAATCCAGCGGCAGCTCCAGCGTGGTGTCTTCGATAAAATCGCCCAGATGCGAATCTTCATCGTCACCAATCGGCGTTTCCATGGAGATTGGCTCTTTCGCGATTTTCAGCACCTTACGGATTTTATCTTCCGGCATCAGCATACGCTCAGCCAGCTCTTCCGGCGTCGGCTCGCGGCCCATCTCCTGCAGCATCTGGCGCGAAATACGATTGAGCTTGTTGATGGTCTCAATCATGTGCACCGGAATACGGATGGTACGCGCCTGATCGGCGATAGAGCGGGTGATCGCCTGACGGATCCACCAAGTCGCATAGGTCGAGAATTTGTAACCACGGCGATATTCAAACTTATCGACCGCCTTCATCAGACCGATGTTACCTTCCTGAATCAGGTCGAGGAACTGCAGACCACGGTTGGTGTATTTCTTCGCAATCGAAATAACCAGACGCAGGTTGGCTTCCACCATCTCTTTCTTAGCGCGACGCGCTTTGGCTTCACCAATCGACATGCGGCGGTTGATGTCTTTCACCTGCTCGATGGTCAGGCCGGTCTCTTCTTCAACCTGCGCCAGCTTCTGCAGGGAGCGCATCACGTCATCCTGCACTTCCAGCAGTTTTTCAGACCATGGCTTGTTCATCGCCAGTGCGGCTTTAAACCAGCTCTCGTTGGTTTCGTTGCCGGTAAACAGGGTGATGAAGTTCTTCTTCGGCATTTTGCACAGCTCAATACAGAGCTTCATGATCAGACGTTCCTGAGTACGGACACGTTCCATCATGTTGCGCATGCTGCCAACCAGGTAGTCGAACTGCTTCGGTACCAGGCGGAACTGCTTAAAGACGTCAGAGAGGTTCTGGATCTCGGCAATGGCTGCGGCATGGCTGCGGCCTTTACTCTTGATCACGCTGCGGGTGGTTTCATACTGCTTACGCAGGTCAGAGAACTTCTCGCGCGCCAGTTCCGGGTCGATAGAGTTATCATCTTCGGAATTGTCGTCATCCTCTTCATCATCGTCTTCGTCGTCGTTACGATCGGCTTCAGAGAGTTCAGAGCCCACGTGCGTCGCCGTTGGGGCCAGATCTTCTTCTGCGTTAGGATCGACGAAACCGGTGATCAGATCGGAGAGGCGTGATTCGCCTGCTTCGACTTTGTCATACTGATCCAGCAGATAGGTAATCGCTTCAGGGTATTCGGCAACGGAACACTGAACCTGGTTGATACCATCTTCGATACGCTTCGCGATGTCGATTTCGCCTTCGCGCGTCAGCAGTTCAACGGTACCCATTTCACGCATGTACATGCGCACCGGGTCAGTGGTGCGCCCGATTTCAGATTCAACGCTGGATAATACCTGAGCGGCAGCTTCCGCGGCATCTTCGTCAGTATCGGAGCTGTTTTCATTCAGCATCAGATCGTCAGCATCCGGGGCTTCTTCAACCACCTGAATACCCATGTCGTTAATCATCTGGATGATGTCTTCGATCTGATCTGAGTCGACGATATCTTCCGGCAGATGGTCATTGACCTCAGCATAGGTCAGATAGC
>Ga0209371_1000377_pt1 | contig 47851 bp, 52 predicted proteins | sample AgamicAtAmrz_FD_187165 | JGI IMG/M metagenome (GOLD analysis project Ga0209371, IMG submission 187165) | Agave microbial communities from Guanajuato, Mexico - At.Am.rz (SPAdes) (version 2) | ecosystem: Host-associated > Plants > Roots > Rhizosphere | place: Guanajato, Mexico | collected 2012-06-07
TATCCCGCGTCTTAAGTCAAACAATGGGAAGAAAAGACGCGGGTTTTACGCTTACCTTCAGCGTTTGTCGCTGTCAGGCAAAAGTATCGACAGCGCCGGTGCCGAGGATGCGCGCCTGAAGGGCGGCAGGAACGGTGATCGGCGTTATCTCGCTATCGTCATCCTGGGAGAGAGAGAAGGCGCCGTGCTGTCCGTCGCGGCGTGCCTCCTGCTGTTGCTGCTGCTGGAAGCCCTGGCTCTGCGCGAAGCTGTCACTGCTTACCTGACTCTGTCCCAGGTTGATGCCGCTTTCCGCCAGTGCGGTGCGCAGCTGGGGAAGGGCGGCTTCCAGCGCGGCCCTGACGTGGCTGTGGCTGGAAGCCATACTGATCTGTGCCTGGTCGTTATCCAGCTTCAGGCTAATCTGGATGGCGCCCAGGTCTTCCGGGTGCAGCCGCAGCTCGGCGTTTTGCTGGCCGTTGCGGCTGAACATCACAATCTGCTGGCTCAGCGCCTGCTGCCACTCATCGCTGCCCAGCTGGGCGTTCAGCATCGGCGTTGACGGCGTGCTGGTGGTGGCTGACGCGGTCTGCATCATCAGCGGGGCCGTGCTGCTGCTGAGCGGCGCGCTGGTCAGCGTTGTGCTGTCGGTCTGCGTCAGCGGCGCGCTTTTTTCATCCTGCCTGCTGAAGCTGCTTAACGCCTGTTGAAAACTGCTGTCCAGCGTCAATGGCGCGCTGGTGTTGTCTGCTGCGCCTGGCGTTGCGGTCAGCGCAACGGGGCTGGCTTTCGCCTCGCCATGCAGCGGGGTGTCGGCCTGCTGCGGCGTGCTTTGTGCCAGCGAGCCGCTCAGCGCCTGGCTCATCGTGGCCAGCGTGCTGCGGCGCGTTTCGCCGCTGGTTGCTGCCTGGCTGACCGCCGTCACCGTGCTGTTTTGTACCGCTGGCGTGACCGGCAGCATGGCGAACAGCGCCTGCATGGTTTGCGCGTCGCTGCTGTTTAATGTTTCCGCGCTTTCTTTCTCTTTATCATCGGCTGATTTGGTGGCGGCTTTAATATTTTCCGGCGTTAACCGCATATCCAGACTGTCTGTTTTTTCAAAGGCTGCCAGCAATGCGCTGAGCTGACCCGCTGGCGCAGGGCTATCCTGACTTTCCTCTGCGCTTTCAGTCGATTGCGCCACGTTTCCCTGCTGTTTCGCCAGCGTCAGCAGGCGGTTGCCCAGCTCAGTCAGAAAATTTTGCGGCAGCGATTTGACGCTGTGCAGAATGTCAGCGGAATCTAAACTGTTCAGATCACCTTTCGCGCTGGCGCTGGTGACAATATTTGGCAGCGTAATCATTCGCCTTTCCTCAATGCGGCCCGTTGGGCGTATTCATCCATCCGTTTCTGGTCGAGACGGTTTTCTATGCGTAATGCGTTGTCTGCCGCGCGGCTTATCAGCGTCTGGTACGCATTCAGCCGCTGCTGCTTGTCGCGCCAGCTCGACAGCGCCTGCTCCAGCCGCTGGTTCCACTGGTTGAGCTGGGCGCGGTGCTGCTCAATCGCTTTCTCCAGCGTCTGAATAAACTGGTGGTAGTTGGTCCAGCGCGTCGTGGCGATGCCGCCAGACATATCGTTGTTCAGCTTATTGCGGTACTCATCCTGATAGTCGAGCAGCATGGTCAGCTGCTCGTCGGCCTGGCGCACGCCGCGGCGCATATCGCCGAGGTGAATCACGGCCTTTTCCAGATCCTGCTCCGCTAAATCGCGCAGCGTGTCGATGGCACTGGCGCTTTTCATCGCTTACTCCTCTGCCGCTAGCCGAACAGCGCATGCAGATGCAGGCAGGCGTCGTCGTAGTGGCTACGTTCAAAAATGCCCTGATGTAAAAAGGTTTCCATCTGCGGATAGAGGCGGATCGCCTTATCCAGCATCGGATCGCTGCCTGCGGCATAGGCGCCGACGCTGACCAGATCGCGGTTGCGCTGGTAGCTGGAGAGCAGCTGCTTAAACTGGCGCACCCGCGCGTAGTGATCGTCATCTATCAGCGCGGTCATGGCGCGGCTGATGGACGCCTCGATATCGATCGCCGGATAGTGACCGGCTTCAGCCAGGCGGCGCGACAGCACAATATGGCCGTCAAGGATGGCGCGCGCGGAGTCGGCAATCGGGTCCTGCTGATCGTCGCCTTCCGTCAGAACGGTATAAAAGGCAGTAATAGAGCCGCCGCCGTGCGTGCCGTTACCGGCGCGTTCAACCAGCGCAGGCAGTTTGGCGAACACCGAAGGCGGGTAGCCTTTGGTGGCAGGCGGCTCGCCGATAGCCAGCGCGATTTCACGCTGCGCCATGGCGTAGCGCGTCAGGGAGTCCATGATCAGCAGCACATGCTGGCCGCGATCGCGGAAATCTTCGGCGATGCGCGTGGCGTAGGCCGCACCCTGCATACGCAGCAGCGGCGAGACGTCCGCCGGCGCGGCGATAACCACCGAACGTGCGCGGCCTTCAGCACCGAGAATGTTTTCAATAAAGTCTTTTACTTCGCGGCCACGCTCGCCAATCAGCCCGACCACGATCACATCGGCCTGGGTGTAGCGCGCCATCATGCCGAGCAGCACGCTCTTGCCAACGCCGGAACCGGCGAAGAGGCCCATACGCTGGCCGCGTCCTACGGTAAGCAGGGCGTTGATAGCGCGCACGCCGGTATCCAGCACGTCGGTAATGGGCGTGCGCTGTAGCGGGTTAAACGGCGGCGTAATCAGCGGTGCGCGGTAGCCGGTGTCAGGCGAGGGCAGGCCGTCAAGCGGTTTGCCGCTGCCGTCGAGCACGCGGCCCAGCAGTTCCGGGCCGAGCAGCAGCTGTTTACCGCTGTGGCCGCTGTCGCGCGCATAGACGCGCGCGCCGGGCAGAATGCCGTCGACCTCTTCCAGCGGCATCAGAAAGAGCTTCTGGCCGTTGAAGCCGACGACTTCGCTTTCAACTTCGGTCAGGGTCTTGCCGTCGTTGCGCTCGATGACGCAGGTTGCGCCGAGCGGCAGCTGCAGCCCGGTCGCCTCCAGCACCAGGCCGGTGGCGCGCGTCAGGCGACCGTAGCGGCGCACCGGTTGCACCTGTGCGATGCGGGTTTCAAAGGCGTCGAGCGCGCCCAGCCAGCGGGAAAGTCTGGAGGTCATTAAAACTCTCCTGGTGCAGCAAGGCGGCACAGCTCCTGCCAGCGCGTCGCCACGCTGGCGTCGAGATCGCCATCTTCAGCGCTCAGCTTACAGCCGCCGGGATGCAGCGTGCTGTCGGCCAGCAAACGCCAGCCGTGCAGATCCAGCGTCGGGCCCAGCGTCTGCTCAATACGTTGCAGATCGTCAGGATGGACCCGCAGCTGCGGTTTGCCGCTAAACATCGGCTCCTGCTGTAACAGCTGCTGGATTTGTCGCAGCAGCGCACTGCCGTCCACCGTGGTCGCCTGGCCGATCACCTGACGCGCGGCTTCCAGCGCCAGCTGCATCAGGCGCGAGGCGATGACGCTGTCGAGCGCCTCAAGCGAGTGCTGGAACTCGGTGACCAGCTGCTGCATACGCGCCTGCAACGGCGCCTGCTGCTGCTGCGCGTCGGCCAGCCCCTGCTGGTAACCGGCGTCATAGCCCGCTTTCTGGCCCTCGGCAAAACCCTGCTGATGGCCTTCGTTATAGCCCTGCGCCTGCGCCTCTTTGCGCGCCTGCTGCTGCATGCGCTCAAACTGAAGCTGCTGGTCGTCCACCTCTGATTCAAACAGCTCGGGCTCTGGCTGGAACGCCGGCTCCGGCTCGTCGCTGCGGCCTAAATCTTCAGGCTGCCAGAGCTGCCACGGACGGGCGGAAAAGGCATCAGACATAGGTTTCCTCGCCGCCACCAATCACCATCTCGCCCGATTCCGCCAGACGACGGACGATAAGCAGGATGGCTTTCTGTTCGTTTTCCACTGCCGACATACGCACCGGGCCACGGTTGGCGAGGTCGTCGCGCAGGATATCGGCAGCACGCGCCGACATGTTCTTGAGGAACTTCTCGCGCAGCGGCTGTTCCGAACCTTTCAGTGCTACCAGCAGCTGCTCGGACTCCACTTCCTGCAACAGGCGCTGGATGCTGCGGTCGTCGACTTCCACAAGGTTCTCGAACAGGAACATCTCGTCGATAATTTTCTGCGCCAGCTCGCCGTCGAAGTCGCGTACCGCCTCGATAACCGCCTCTTCCTGCTGCGTTTTCATCAGGTTGATGATCTCGGCTGCGGTTCTCACGCCGCCCATCTTCGCGCGCTTGAGGTTGGTGCCGTCCAGCAGGCTGTTAAGCACTTCGGTCAGCTCCGCCAGCGCCGCTGGCTGCACGCCGCCGAAGGTGGCGATACGCAGCATCACATCGTGGCGCAGGCGTTCGTCGAACAGCGCCAGGATATCGGCCGCCTGGCCACGCTTGAGGTGCACCAGGATAGTGGCAATGATCTGTGGATGCTCGTCGCGGATAAGGTCGGCGGCCGCCTGCGGCTCCATAAAGTTGAGCGTTTCCATGCCGCTGGTGGTTTCGCGGGTTTCGAGAATATCCTCCAGCAGGCTGGCTGCGCGCTCTTCGCCCAGCGCTTTGGTCAGCACCGAACGCAGGTACTCGTTCGAGTTGAGGCTGAGCGCCGCGAACTGCTCGGCGTCGGTCTCGAACTCGCGCAGGATCTCGGTGAGCTGCTTGTGCGACACCTGGCGCATATTCGCCATCGCGGCGCTCAGGTGCTGCACTTCACGCTGGTTAAGGTGCTTAAACACCTCGGCGGCGCGCTCTTCGCCGATGGTCATCATCAGGATGGCGCTTTTTTCAGTTCCGGTCAGACTCATAGTTCTTTACTCATCCATTCGCGGATAACCAGCGCGACGACGCGCGGATCGTTCTCGGACATATCGCGGATGCGCTGGCTCATCACCTCGGCGCTCATGCGGTTATTAGACTTACGCTCCACATCCTGCTCATCTTTGCTGAGCTGTACGCTGTAGGCTTCTTCCTCTTGCTGCGCGGCGGCGCGCTGAGCGGCGGCTTCCACGGCGGCTTTTTCCGCTTCGCGTTTGCGCATCAGCTGCGGACGAACCATTTTGCGGTAGAGGATGAAGGCAACCAGGGCGATCAGCAGCCATTTGCCGATATTCATCATCTGATCGAAGAACGACTGCTGCTGCCAGAAAGGCAGGTCGCCGCTGCTCGGATCGTTAACGGTGAACTCGGAGTTGACCACGTTGACGCTGTCGCCGCGCGGCTGTGAGTAGCCCATCGCTTCACGCGTCAGATCTTCCACCTGCTTCAGCTGCTGTTCGTTGAGCGCGATCGCCTTGCCTTTGTCGTCGCTGCGGTAGTTCACCACCACGGCAACAGAGAGGCGCTGCACGTCGCCCACGTTCATTTTGGTGTGGCGAATGGTGCGGTCCAGCTCGTAGTTCACCGTGTCATCGCGGCGTGAGTTGGTCGGCACGCTGCTGCTCGCCGTGCTGGTGGTGCTGCCGTTGTTGGTATTGGCCTGCTGGCCGTTTTGCGCGTTCTGGCCGTTCTGACCATTCGGTGCGTTAACTGGCGCCGTGTTAGCAGGCGCAGGCTGATTAGAGAGCGCACCCGGTACGCCGCCCGGATAGGGGCTGCCTGACTGATCGCTGGTGCTGGTCTGGCGCGAGCGCATGGCGGCATTGTTCGGATTGCCGTTGGGCTGATACTTCTCGTCGGTCTGCTCGCTCTTGTCGAAGTTGATCTGCGCGGTGACCTGCGCATGCACGTTGCCCTGGCCCAGAATTGGGTTCAGGATCGCTTCGATACGTTGCTGGTAGCGCGCTTCGACTTCGGCGGTGTATTTCAGCTGTGCATCGTTGAGATCGCGGCCTTCGCTGTCGGAGCGCGTCAGCAAGCGCCCGCTCTGATCGACCACGGTAACGCCGCCCGGCGGCAAACCCGCCACGCTGCTGGAGACCATATGCACGATGGCCTGGATCTGGCCCTCGTCGAGCGCACGGCCAGGCTGCAGGTTCAGCGTCACGGAGGCTGAAGGGGATTTCTGCTCCCGCACGAACAGCGTCGGCTTTGGCATCGCCAGATGCACGCGCGCCGTTTTAACGGGACCTAAGGTTTCGATTGTGCGCGCCAGTTCGCCTTCCAGCGCGCGCTGGTAATTAACCTGCTCGCTAAACTGGCTGATGCCGAACTTCTCTTTATCCAGCAGTTCAAACCCCACTGAGCCGCCTTTGGGCAGCCCCTGTTGCGCCAGGCGCAGGCGCAGCTCATGCACTTTTTCCGCCGGCACCATCAGCGCGCCGCCGTTGTCGGCAAAGCGATAGGGGATGTTCATCTGGGTGAGCTGGGTAACAATCGCGCCGCCATCTTCATCGGAGAGATTGTTGTACAGCACGCTGTAATCCGGCGCTTTCGCCCAGAGCACCAGCGCCATGACGATGGCGATCGCGGCGGCGGCGGCAACGATAAGGGGGATACGCGGATTAGCGCGCAGGCGAGCGATAAGGTCACTGAAGCCTTTTTTTGCTGAATCCTGTGTAGCGGCTGCACTCGCATTCATGACCGATTCCTGCCTGACATAATTGACCGGGTTGGTTGTGGTGACAAAACAGACTCCCTGACACTGCGTAAAAAAAGAAACTCCACTCCAATGCATGGCATTATTTTCTTAAACGCAAAATTCGATGGGCGAAAAAGCCGGGTTTTTTGCAGTTATTTAGCGCCTTTGTCTCATTGACAACGTGTTAACTTTTTGAGCGTAGAAAATTTGTTCTTTTACTCTCAATGAGGTAACGGCATGTCCATTCAGGCAATTGACGGCGTTTTACAGCAGCTCCAGCTGACTTCGCTGCAGGCCAGTAACAGAAGCAGCGAGACAACCCAGCCGGTTGATTTCGCCGCCACGATGAAAGCGGCGCTGGATAAGATCAGCGATACGCAGAACACCGCACGCGCGCAGGCGCAGGATTTTGAGATGGGCAAGCCGGGCATTGCGCTGAACGACGTGATGGTGGATATGCAGAAGTCTTCTATCTCAATGCAGATGGGGATCCAGGTGAGGAATAAGCTGGTGTCGGCGTATACGGATATTATGAATATGCAGGTTTAAGCGGGTAACTGGCTGATACTACTAAAAAATACTATACGGCCACTTTAGCGAAGCACGTATGTAGCACAAGATCGTTCATTTTCGTGTTGATTAGGGAAAGCTGATCCGTATTGTTCTCTGACATCCAGGCGCCATACACCCGGTAAACCATCTGCGCATCTGAATGACCCATTTGTGCGGCGACATAGTTCGGGTTTGCGCCTGCCGATAACGCCCAGCATGCGAACGTGTGCCTGGACTGATATGCTTTGCGGTGGCGAAGGCCTGCACGCTTTAGCGCACCGCTCTATATCTGATCAAGCGAGTATGTGGAATAGTCGCCTCATGAACGGCCGTTGACCGAGTCGAAACAGGCGTAGAACAGGAAGGTTTTTGGTGCTCCACCGCATTGTCTTGGAGGTGAAGATAGCCATCAACAGTCGGGACGGGCAAAAACGATTCGCTAGCGCCGTTCCTGAAAACCACCCCCAATGGCTCACGCCTGAAAATACAGTTCTTCGGCAACCCAGACATGACCATCTTTGTGCAAGGGTTCCAGATGTCGCGCTAATTTCACGAGAACCTCAGGCGGCGATCAAGCAGAGCTATTTAACGCTAAAAACGGCTGGAGTCTGGGCTGGAGATAATTAATGTCACGCGAGATAGTAACAGTCATTCTTCCGGTCAGGCAGAAGACAAAAGATCCGGCTGCGGGGCATGGATGCAATGCTCAAGTTGAACAGACTGCTGGGAAACAAACGTGGCCATCAGAATTCAGATGGCACATACCCAGCAGCGGGGAGAGAATTTCAGGTTGTTAGCGGGACATTTGAAACCCAAAATTGGGTTTCAAATATGGGTAACATCAAACATAAAGCAGAGATGCTTATATTACATAGTTCTTTGTGGTGGCCTGCCTGCGCCTTTGATATTTAGAATCATAACCACGCATGTAAACATAAAGGCACATGCAATGTAGAATTTTTGGTAATGACCGGCATCGGCTTCACTCATTACCATTATTACTGGGAAGTGCAGTAAAAATATATTGGTAGAGAGTGACGCAGGTATCCGCAAGCGCCTGAAGGCGAGATCCATATATTTTGCTATCAGACCAGAACGCTTACTCAGTATTACCACTGAAAGCACGATCATAGGCAACGAAACAAAATCATAATCAGGGCTCCAGCCAGAGAAACAAAAAACAATAATAAAGAATACCAGTAAAGATATTTCTAGTACTGTGGCTTTCACAAGGTTTAATTTATCTTCTACTTCTGAAAGCAATCCCGCCAAAACCCCAAGGCAAATACCTGCCCAGCATCGCCAAAGCCCAACTGTTATCCCGAGCACCTTAAACTCAAAAGAATAGTTAAACCCTTTACTAGGGGTATGCAGATAGAGCATAGAATAAGAGAATATAGAAATAAGTGCACATGTACCTAAAAGCAGGGCTTTGTTGTTGACTGTTCTCTTTATCAGGTAAGCGATGAAAGGCATAGAGATCAGGTAAACACAAAGAAACCACGAAGGAACATTTACAACGGTATCATTTAACCCGATAGACTGAAGTATTAAAAATGACAGGAAAATGGATAACATGTCATAGCTTTGAGAGCTGAAAAAAATTATCGTTATGATGGATACTAGGTATACTGGATATACCCTTTTAATGGCATTTAATGGATTGTATTTTAGGTAGCCTTGAGTTTTGTACAGCAAAAAACCAGAGATCACAAAGAAAAATTCAACTGAAAGATAACCTCTCGGAATTATTTTCCAGTTAAAATGCAAAGCCACGATACAACAAGCCAAAATAAGCTTGAGCGCATCTAAAGCATAGTTTCGTTGCGACATATAGTTTCTCAGAGTGATATTTTCAATTTGTTATGAGTGAAGATTGAGCGCAGGCTGGCCTCAATGCGTCAATTGAGATAATTCCCATAAAACGATTTAATGTCAAATGTTTTGTAAGGATTGTGTAAGTATAGTTTCTTGAGGTGTAAATATTTACTATTTTAACAATGACTTATGCCAATTCCTTCAGGCATTACTGGCAAGAACTTTATAAGTTTCAATTTCATAAACCTTGTTGATGTATAAGAAAAGATTCATATAAAGCCTCAGGCAAGGGCAGCATCAGGCCAATGCTGTCTAAACAGACTGTAGAGTAGGTGACAGAGAGCGCAGGTAAGTAACATAGAGCACTCATGGGACGCCTGTAGGTCCAAAATTGCCGCACTCTTTGCTACCCGCAGGCATGCGGTCATAAAAGATGATTATTAAGTTAAAGTGGGGAATATATGCACCAGTTAAATGCGATGTAAAGGCCAGAATAATAGATAACAGAGTTTTATTGTCGGCGTTTAGGGGGTATGATGTAAAATACAGATCAGAACACTTGGAAGCCGAATGCCAGGTTCCGTAATCCATATTTAAATATGGAGCATTACAGTATAAAAAATGATATAAAATAATTATGATAACTGAACTTAATGGGAATCAAAAGACAAAGTAAAGGTCAGGCTTTGTACCCCAGATATACACGTTTCTTATAATCAGTAAAAATTTCTGCAAATGGTTGTACAAAGCAAAACAAGTGCCTATAAGAGATAATAAAGCATTAACAGATTAATATTTTCAAGGGGGGCTGCCCAATTAGGCACACCCTAACAACCTTTGAATATATTGGTATTATTGCTTTTATTTGCAAAAAAATGTTGCCTGCTAAATTTCGTATATTAGTCGAAATTTTTAGATTCAAGCTGATTTAGAGCGCATTTCTGTCCACTCGTTAGATCTTCTGGCCACAATGAATGCACCAAGTTTTCTTGTTGGAGTCTCAATTAGTCTGAAATTAATTTCAACCAGTACCCAGGTTATGATTAAGCTTATAACAGTTATAGATAAATCGTTCGTTAAGCTCGCATAAGGAGCTACTCCTTTTGAAGCAAAATTCCTGGCAAATAGCTCCTGTGATATATAAATGGCAGGTATATGTATTATGTAAATTCCATATGATCTATTGCCAATATAGATCATGGCATTTTTGATTGGCTGGGGTAGGCTTATCTCACCATTGCCAAATGACGCCATGTAAATCATAAAGAAACTTACTAGGGCTATAACACCAATCATTAACGAAGAATTCCACATCGCTTCAGGAATAAAAATCAAAAGAGCTACGCAAAAAATTGTGATCAAAAATGGCGAGAAAATCTTAGAATGAACGATATTTTTCAGCTTATCGTACCCTTGATTTGATGAAATGATTGCCAAAACAACGCCGTAGGAAATAGCATCGATCCGGAAATTAAATGACATAAAACCTTGCCTCTTAATAAAAAATAAAACAGCCGAGGCAGCCAAAAGGATGGTTACTCTATATTTTTTTGGTATTACAATAAGAAATAAAGGGAAAATAAAATAAAATTGCTCCTCAAGGTTGAGAGACCAATAGGGAGCCAGAGTTGGTGGTATGCCAGCTTGGTTTACCTTAACAACATACCAGTTATAATTGTAAGTCAGAACTGATAAGGCTTGCTTTAAATTCTCATGGAAAATACCAAAAGCACCGGAATTATTAAAATATTTTGAAAGTAGTAACACTATAACCACCCAAAATATAGAGGTTGGTAGAAGACGAAACGCTCTTTTAATAAAAAAATCCTTTATTACCTCATTCCTTTCTTTAGGCTTTTTGATTTTATCGTCAAGCTTATTAATTAGGCTTTTTCCGACAACAAAACCAGAAATGCAAAAAAATAGATCTACACCAGTCCAGAAAGTACAGTACTGTGAAACCAGCTTAAAGAATGAGTGATCGCTCCAGAAATATAAAGAAGGATAATGCTGAAAAAGCACCATAACTATAGCCACGCCACGCAACATCTCAATGTCAAGATTTATAGTATTTTTTTTCATTGAGCCACCACGTCTTTGCATAGACAATTATAAAAGTGTGTAAGAAGCATTGCATATTAGGTTGGTTAGAGCATGTAATCAATAAGTGTTTTCTTTTATCAAAAAACAGGTGCCGAAAACAAGGTAAAAGTTTATTACGCTTGTCTCAGCAGGCTGGGAGCAGGCTGGGAGCAGGGTGGCTCAAACTTAGTCACTCACGCCTGGCTTATGCATACATTGTTCTTTCCTGGCATAACCTTTACTAAAAACAGAAACTCAACGAATTGCTAAAATGGTCCCCATTACCACTGTTTTATATACAGTTATCCTTCAGGGCAGCTCTATGCCATGCGTATATGAACAGGCACTGCATCCAGCAATGCCATCCAGCCAGCGGTCGGGCCGTAAAGATAAAATGGCGTTTCATCATGTTGGTTACCGGAAAGCAGAAGTGATGGGGCGGGGGACTAGTAATGCAGGAGAGAGTTTATCGACCGGAAGCTCTTATGAAAGCTATCGTGTTGGGCATCGCGACCGCAACCATTCCGAACGAAAACCACTCATGCAGGTGATGATCTAACGAGATGTAATGTGTGCTACTTGAGACTGCATTACACGTTAAGCACAAAAAGATACCGTAAAACACGTCGTATTTATCCAATAGGAAAAACATACCTTGCGGTATGCTTTGAATAAGCCCTGACTCCACCTTAATCATCTAATTGCTCCTGCCATATTGCGAAGTGAAATTATGAACAGGCAGGTGTAAACATTCAGATCCCTGAAGAAAAAAAACAATGAGAAAAACAACCCTAATCGCAACGGCACTGCTCCTGACCGCCTGCGCCACCAAACAGTATCCCCAGGCACCTGCCGTCACAGACGAAGAAGCGGTATCGCTAAACTGTCAGGCGCTTGAGCTTGAGATCGCCAAAACACACGCTGTCGAGCAGGAGATTAAGCAGACCAGCAGCTTTGACTACCGAACGGTAATGGGTTTTTTGGGCGACTTTGGTATTGGCAATGGGCTTGCCCGGCGTAACGCCAGCGAGAAGGCGAAATCGCGACTGTCACAGCTGCAAGCGCTGCGTGACGTCAAATGTGCCGCGCCACCAGGTCCAGGGTTGTAACGCTTTAGCCACCTTTCCGCCGCTATAACAGTCAGCAAGGCACATCTTGCAATCTGAAATGTTATATCATAACATTTTACACTCTTTCACAGATGGAGGGTAAAATGTTGGCGAAAAAACAGGTTTTACTGGCTTTAGGTTTGCTCGTTGGCTGCGGCCAGGCGATGGCGCACGGGCACCATTCCCATGGCCCGGCTATGTCGGACATTGAACAGCAAGCGGCAGAAGGCGTATTCGATAATAATAATGTTAAGGATCGCACGCTCGCTGACTGGGATGGGGTCTGGGAATCGGTCTATCCGCTATTGCAACAGGGAAAACTTGATCCCGTTTTCCAGAAAAAAGCGGAAAAAGACGGCCATCAAACTATGCAGCAGATAAAAGAGTATTACCGCAAAGGTTACGCTACAGAGGTGGATCGCCTGGAGATAGAAAATGGCGTAATGGAATTCCACCGTGGCAACAGCGCGGCGTCATGTCATTATCGCTACGCCGGGCACCAGATCCTGACTTATGCGTCTGGTAAGAAAGGGGTGCGCTATCTGTTTGAGTGTCGTGATGCCAGCAGCAAAGCACCTAAATATGTGCAGTTCAGTGACCATATCATCGCGCCACGCAAATCGAGCCACTTTCATATTTTCTTTGGCAACACCTCTCAGCAAGCATTGCTGAAAGAGATGGATAACTGGCCAACCTTTTATCCCTACCAGCTGACGTCGGATCAGGTGGTTGACGACATGCTGCATCATTAATTGCAACACAAGCAGGGTGGGCCGGTTAAAATAGATAAACGGCTCGCCTTATTTTGCAATAATAACCTGAAGTGACGATTGCTCTTAATTAATTATGATAACGTATATAAAGTAAATTTCAGGGATTAACTCTTTAGAAACAGAGGGTTAAATTAACCTTCCACAGCGCTTTCCTCAATCAATTAAATATATCCCTGCCACGATCGCGCTTACTGAGATGATATGTAATAGTTCAGTCATAATGCAGTCCTTCAGTGCTGTGTTTTATTTAATTCAAGAAGCTAAAAGACGATTCGTCAATAAATCAGTAAATATTACCTCTGGTAAAAATGGCTTTACCCTGTGGGCTATAAGCAGCAGAACATGTCTTACCCGATAAGCCAAACGGCAGTGGGATAATGTTTTCACTTTCCCGGCGTGTTCACGTTTCGGCAATTTTGCGCATGAGTCAAATAGTTACGGCACTAAACTAAATATACCCAATAGGGGTAAACGGAGGTGCATATGTCAGAACGTCCCGATGATATGGATCCGATTCCAGATGATGGTCAGGTTCCAGGTAGCGTAGAAGACATTCCCGGTGGGGATGAGGATGATTTGCCTGAAGACGCTGAATTTCCTGAGGATGAAGACCCTAATCCTTAACTATCAAGCCGTCTGCGGACGGCTTTACTCTGTAAGAAGCGCTAAAAAATTGCCCGCATAACGCGGGCAAATCCTTTAAGGCAGAACTCTCGTTTACATTACGTAAAGGGTATGCGCAAAGCGCCTGGTTATATTCTCACCAGACCAGATATATGGGAATGGGTAACCGCGCTACGGGTCACAGGAAATTCTTATCACGCAAAAAAAGACCCGCACGCGGCGGGTGAAAGTCGTTACATGGAATTATCCACATGCAGAGTAAGACCCAGCTATTCGCCTGAAGTTCGAGCGAGCCAGTAAAAATGCGCTCTGCGCCATTACCTTATCGCTTCGCGATAGCGTCGCCATTCAAACAGCACTCCCTGTATCGCCAGCGTCTGTTCCTCCGATCGTAGCAGCGGATAGTCCTCATTAAGCGGGGCGAGTTCAAAGCTGTCGCTACCGCGTGCCCGGTATTTGCGCACCACATAATTACGGTTATCTGATAATGCCAGCACCAGATCGCCCGGCAGCGGCGACAGTTCAGGATCGATAATCAGCAGATCACCACGCAAACACTGCGGCGACAGCGCGTTGTCCCAGAGCGTGACAGCAAAACTAGTGGCGGAGCAGGGACGATCTGTCTGCACGCGTTCAGTAATTTCAACCTGGGGCGCTTCCGCCAGCCAGCCAGCGATCTGTTCTCTTACCAGCACAGGCAGGCCTGCGTGAACCTGAGTTTGCACAGTTAAAATCGGTCCGTCGCCGTCAACCAGCCACGCGGGCGCACAGCCCAGCACCTCCGCCAGACGCAGCAGATTTTCACCGCGTGGCAACGTCTCCTCTTTTTCCCATTGCGATATAGCAACATGGGAGACCGAAATTTTTTCTGCGACTGATTTCTGTGTCAAATTCAGCGACTTACGTCGAAGGCGAATACGTTCGCCAGTGGATTCTTTCTGCATCGTCTTGACATCTCCTGAGAGCCAGACTTAAGTATACTTAAGCTGTGAATTTAAGCAATCTTAAGTTTCGGCGAGGGAGGCGCTTAACGTTTTACGCCTGACGTCAGCAGCTGTTACCCGTAAGGCTCAGAGGTGAGGCATGGAGAGTAGTCTGATTACCAGTGTTGGCGCGTTAGTTCTTGGGGGAGGAGCGGCCGCGCTTTTCTGGAAGCCGCTTATTGCAGGTATTGCCTCCATTGTCACCAGCAACCGCGCCGGTGGCGAAATTATAACCAGTTATAAAGAGCAGGTCATGCTGCTTAAAGAGAGCAATGCACTGCTTCGACAGGAAAATGACGATTTGCGTACGCGCCATGATACCAATCTGCGACGGATATCAACGCTGGAAACCGATCTGCGTTTAATTAAAAACGCGCTCGGCATCCTGGTAGTGATGACCGACGCCGATCAGAACAGCAAGTTCCGCAATGAAATCGACAGGCTGATTACCACCTTAGAGGATCGCAGCGATGGCAGAGATACACAGTGAAATGAGACCGGTAAGCCACAAACGCAAAGTGATGCTGGGCGTGCTGATGCTGGGCATGTCGTTGCTGTGCATCCTGATGACCATTTTGTTCTTGTACGTCAACAGCGACGCTAACCGCCGCGTAGAGGATATTCGCCGTGAATCGCGCGACGCTGCCGACAGGCGAGAGGCCAAAGTCGACAAGCTGGCGCAGCAGGTTACCGCGCTACAGCACAAGCTGGATGCATTGCCCGATCGCACCGCCGAGCAGACCGCCGATAAGGTGAAGCAGGTGGTGATACAGGATGAATCCCCTGTAAAGAAGTAAGAGGAGAGCCTTATGCGAATTTTAAACCTGATTGGGGAAGGCTTCCGCGCCCTCCGATCGCTTATCATCACTAAGGAGTCTGCTATGACTGATACCAGCATTATTAACTCAACCGCTCAAACAAGTGACGCCGCGCTGCCGCAGTTTGCTATACCGGACAGCAATGTGCCCACCGATCCGCAGCTGCAGCGTTTATCTTCGCCCTCGACGGTTGCGCCAGCCACCTCGGAGGAAACGCCCGGTGAAGTGCATGTGGCACCGGATGCTACGGCGCAGCAAAATCTGGCGCAACCTACATCGGACGTTACCGCAGAGGTACAGCCTGCCGACCCGGCGGTGGCAGATACCACAGTGGCCCAGCAGCCTGATGTGGGGGATACGGCAGCCGCGGAGCAGCCCGCTGAGACAGCAGCTGCGGCAGAAGTACCGATCGCGGCAGATGCGCAGCCCGAGGCGCAGGCATCCGTGGCGGATGCCGCTACCGGGCAGGCCAGCGCGCAGGCTGTCAATGAGGCTAATCAGCAGCCCGCGCCCGCAGCCAATGCCGGAAGCGAGGCGTCGGCCACTGCTTCTGTTCAGCCAACGGCGGATAGCGTGCAAAACGACTTCAGCGCAGGCGTAAAAGATTTCAGCGCCGCGTTCGATTTCGTCCAGCAGGGGATTGAACATCTCGGCACCGCAGCCAGAAATGAGCTGTTTGCCCTGGCACGAAAATATCTGTGATGTAAAGATTCAAGCACCATCAGAACAGGGGGGACATAAAGTCCCCTTTTTTTATCAAAAGATAATGGTGCTTCTGGCGGGATCGGCGTCGCGACGAAGAGTAAAGCGAATGGTCATCGTGAGGTTTTTAACCGGTTTATGCTTCTCATAGCGCCACTGGCTGACGGCGGCGATGATGTAAGGCTCAAACAGGCCACGCGGCTCGGACTGTAAGATACGCAATTCGCTAACCTTACCCTCTGCGTCAACGTCAAAAGCAAATTTAACGAAGCCTTCGATATGATGACTCAGGGCGTAATAGGGGTAAGCAGGCCGCACCATCTTAATCTGTTTTGGTGCATTAGCTGAATTGGGTGATTGCGCAGTGCAGGCGCAAAGCAGTAGCGCAGCGATAAACAACAAAGGTTTTTTCATTTTAACGTCCTGTTAAAACAGCAGGTGAGGTTAAATGATAACGCTTATCATCTCTGGCTGCGACTTCCGACTATTCTTAAGGCGGCTTCGTTATAATCCACTATCTTTACTCATTCACGCGAGATATTTATTGGTTAAAACAGCAAAAGGAAAAACAGCATGAGTGATTCAGTCGAAACGAAAAGCAAAACTGACTACCTGCGCGATGTCACCTCGCAGCTGAAAGAGATGCGCCACTACGCGCAAACCAATACCGAAACGCTCTCCAGCCACTGGCTCGCGTTTGATGCTGGCGAATATAAAGATAAAGAGTTCGCCGGACGTATTGATGCGTTGCTCAACAAGCAGGGCACCTTGCTGGATGATTTAGACGCCGTCATCCAGGACATTGAAATCGCTATTAACCACAGCGAGCAGGAGAAGTAATCCTGCCCCATCCGGTGGCCGTCGCGTTAGTCGGCCACCAGCCACATTTCCGCTTCTTCAAACATCTCTTCAATGATGCGCGCCAGCGTAGCCTTTTCGTTTTTACTCATATCGGTTTCGATAGCGTTGCGCTCCATGGGCTTCACGCGCACTTCAATCTCCGGGAAGACGCGCTGCACGCGCTTTTCCAGCTCCCGTAAAATCATCTCACGCGCGCCCGGCAGGCCGGCGACGTTACGCTTATCGTAAATCAATTCCACAAACATACTGGTATTCCATACAGGGAAGAAATTCGCTGGCACATCATACTGTAAATACAACCAGTGACAAGCGTCTCAGAGGGGCAAAAGCTCATTTTTCGGCGAAATACGCAAATTCACGACGGCCGGTCGCAGCGGGTGAAAAAAACAGGCAGAGTCTGGGGAAAGCGGGAGGTCAGATGAAAAAATCAAACCTCTGGAGGTGGAAATCCAGCAAACACCTCCAGAGGCGGTGCAAGCGCACCATTCGTTCAAGGACAATCACGACCGAAGTCGTAGGGTAAAGTTATACAAGTTTTACGGCCTTGTACAATTTTATCCTGATTTATTTCACTGGTTGGAGGTGTTGTCACACTCGATGGCTCAGAGTTCGTTCTTGATGCAGAACTCTTCCCAGGTCATACCCAGCGATTCAGCGTGCGATTTTAGATAGTTTTCAATCGCTTCTGCGGCTACGGCTTTATCCGGCTCAGCAAGCTGGATAGAGAAGATCATGCCGTCGAGGTTTTTCTGGCGCAGAAAAGCAGCATAGATCCGTTCGGCGTGCCATTCGCGCAGCTGGCGCAACGACATGTTGGCGTGCCGGGCATCGCTCTCGGTCAGTTCATCAAGCGCGGCCTGGAAATCGGCATGGGCGGTAAAAAACATCTCGCGCGCCTGCGCGTAATAGGCTTCTGGCGTTTTCATAGGGTTTCCTGAATCAATGCAGTGGTGCAGCGCGCCAGTGTAACTTACCGGTCTGGCCTTGTCAGGGATCTGTGTCAGGGGCTAACGGATGAAAAAAATTGAGTGCCTGACGTGAAGCCAGGCGCAGATAGCTTGCGGAAAGCAGGCGAAAAATTATAACTTAGCCGCCATTGAAGCGATCTCAGGGATTAAAGATGAAAAAGTGGATGCTGATGGCCACGCTGGCGCTGGCCGGCTGTGCGCAAATCAACAGTTATCAGGACGCGGTGCAAACGCCAGCGCCTGCCAGCCTGCAAGGCAACTGGCAAACCGTGGGTCCGCAAAGCGGATTACGCAGCGATAAAGCGCTGGGCAGCCTGATTATTAACGCCGACGGCAGTACGCTTGATTGCCGCCAGTGGATGCGCGTTATCGCCAAACCGGGCAAGCTGACGCTGCTCAGCGGCGATTTCGTTAACGTCAATCGCCAGTCGCGCGTGATGCCACTGGAGCTGGAAGAGGGCGAGCTGCATTATGACGGCCTGACGCTGCGCAAAGTAGAGCGCCCGACGGTAGAGTGCCAGCAGGCGCTGGAAGAAGTGGCGAAACAGCCGAACGCGGCCGTTATCCAGAATATTGAGCCCGAGATCCTGAAGTCTGCCATCACCCAGGCGAACGAAGCGAAGCAGTAATGGCATCGCCTTATTCCGTCAGTTGCGACGGAATAAGGCGTGCCTGATTACTCTGCTAACACCCACACGCTGACGCTGCCGCTGTTGCAGCGTACGACAACTGTGCCTTGTTCATCTGCGGTCAGGGTTTCCTCGCGATGGCCTAAATAGTCGCGCCACGTTTTACCCGCAAAGCCTTCGCCCATCGCCACGCTTTTTTCGCCCTGGTCACCGTTCGACATAATGACAATACAGCCCGGCTGTTCAGCCGTGCCGCTGCGGCTGAACGCCACGCAGTTAGGGTGATCAAAATAGTCGGTTTGTGCGCCCCAGCCGTAAATTTGCCGCGCGCGGATCAGCGCTTCAAGCTCGGCGATGGCAGGCATTTCTACGCGATGTGATTCCCCGTCACCGCCTTCGTCTTCATAGCTGGCACCGAACAGATCGGGATAGAACACCGTCGGCACGCCCTGTTCGCGTAGCAGGATCAGCGCATAGGCGAGCGGTTTAAACCAGGCTTCGACCGGCGCTTCCAGCGACTGCAGCGGCTGGGTATCGTGGTTGGCAACGATAGTGACCGCATGCCAGGGATCGGCCTGCACCAGCGAGTTGGCGAAGATCTGGCTGAGATCGTAATCGCTGCCCTGGGTCGAGGCCTGATGGAAGTTCATGTGCAGCGGCGCGTCAAACAGCAGGGTCTTGCCGTCAACCTGCTGGATGTACTCCAGCAGCTTGTCGGTCTCAAACGACCAGTATTCGGCGACGATAAACATCGGCTCACTGGAGACCTCCTGGATATGATCGATCCACTCTTTATAGAACCAGGCAGGAATATGTTTTACCGCATCAAGGCGAAAGCCGGTGCAGGGAACCTGTTGCATCACCCAGCGCGCCCAGTATTTCAGCTCTTCGCGCACGGCATTGTTGCGAAAATCGATATTCGCGCCCATCAGGTAATCGAAGTTGCCCAGCTCGCTGTCGACCTGATCGTTCCAGCCGTCAACCGTGTAGTCATTCACAATCTTAAAAACACCGTTCTCATCGGGATTTTCAATATGGTCGACGCCGCTGAAGCACTTATAGTCCCAGACAAACTTTGAATATTTGCCCGCGCGCGCCGGAAAACTGAAGCGCGTCCATGCCTCGCACTCCACTACCTCTTCGCCGATTTCGTCACGGTTGTCAGGATTCACGCGATTAACACGTATGCGCTCTTTCTCATCCGCGCCCATTTTATGGTTCACCACCACATCCAGCAAAATGCCGACATTATGGGTGCGCAGGGCATCTGCCGCAGCCAGAAGCTGCTGTTTGTCGCCATATTTGGTGGCAACGCTGCCTTTCTGATCGAATTCGCCCAGGTCAAAGAGATCGTAGCTGTCGTAACCCACGGAGTAGCCGCCCGATTCGCCTTTATACGCAGGCGGCAGCCAGGCCATCGTGATGCCAGTTTCACTCAGCCAGGCCGCTTTTTCGGCGACTTCAGGCCAGAGTTTGCCGCCATCCGGGTAATACCAGTGGAAAAATTGCAATAAGGTCGGGTTGTGCATCTGCTGTGCTCCAGCGGGAAGGAAAAGCAAGTATGGAGCACGGTAAAAAAAAGACGCACCGGCAGAATAATTATTTACTCTGTCGCGGTGCGTTTCAGAATCAGGCGAGCGGCTGGTTTTCCATCGGCACCATCACGCTGCCCTGCTTGCCATAGGCGCTGAGCACCGATTTCTGACGCGTATTCTGGTTCACCAGCGTCGACAGCTCGTTCATGCGCTCCTGAAGCAGGCGTTTTACTTCACTTTCATTATCCAGGATATGGCGCAGCACCGGGCGCAGCTGCTCCTGTGCCTGTGCAGAGGGTGAGGCGGCTTCGGTCGATCGCGCCAGCCGTTGCACCGCGCTGACGTAATCCACTTCCTTTTTGATCAAATCATCCCATTCGCCCTGCGCGGCAAGACGCAGCATTTGCTGGCTAAGGTCGAGTAACTGCTGGTAAATGGCAATCAGCTGCGGTGCAAGTATCATTAAACGGCGTCCTGAATCAGATGTTGAGGCTGGGCAACTTCCTTCCAGGCGTCAGCAATATTGCGCAGCAGCGCTTCGACCTCAACAATGGCCTCCACGTCATTACGAATATTCGCCTGCAGAAGCCGCCGCACCATGTAGGCGTAAAGCGATAGCAGGTTAGTAGTGAGCTCATCGCCGTTCTCTTCATTGAGACCCTGCTTGAGCCCGTTTTCGATAATATTGATGGCCTTGGAAAGGGAAAGGCCTTTGCCCTCGATATTGCCATCCTGCAAAAACAGGCGGGCGCGTACCAGCGCGCTGAGCGCGCCGTCGAAAAGCATAATAATCAACTGCTGCTGGCTGGCGCTCATCACGGCGCTCTCAACGCCAATTTTGGCGTAGGCCTGGGTACCGTTTGCGGTGTACATCATCACTCCTTATGAAGAGCTGCTGGAGCTTGAGCTGCTTGACGATTCGAACTGCTGGGTCAGGTAGCTGCTGGTCTGGTTAAGCGAGCTCATTAATACGTCGAGCTGGGTAAACTGGGTTTTCAGCCGTGCGATAGTGTCGGTGATGCGATCGTTCACCTTGTTGTACTGGTCGGTCAGGTTGTTCAGGGTTTTACTGACGCCATCGGTTGCTGACTGCACGATGCCGGTGCTGGAGAGCCAGCTGGTCAGGTTACTGCCGACGGTAGTAGCGATGCCGGTAGTTTTGCCGTCGCCGATAATCATCTCTTTCACGCCCGTCATATCGGATGACAGGCTGGTGCTCAGCTTGTCAGAGTCGAGCTCCAGCTGGCCAGTGGTGGGATCGGTGGTGACGCCAATCTGCGCCAGCGTTTTAAACGTTGAAGAGCTGGCAGCGTTGGTCAGCAGGCTTTTCAACTGGCTCTGAATGGTGCGCAGCGTGCTGTCGCCGAGCAGCGCACCGTTGCTGGTGTCCTGCGCATCGGCACCCACATCCACGGCCGTGTATTTGGTCAGGCTGGAAAAGGTGTCCTGCAGCGTGTTATAGGCCGATACCCAGCTGGTAATCGCGCTGTTGGCTTTGGAGGTATCCGTCGCAACGGTCAGCGTCTGATTACCGGTAGTGGTATCGCTGAGCTTGAGCGTAATGCCTTCCAGCGCGTCGCTGATGGTATTGCTGCTGTTTTCAATCTGGATGTTATTGACGGTCAGCTTAGCGTTCTGCGCCGTCACGCTTTCGGTCATTACATTGCTGCTGGCGCTGGCGTCATAGCCGACAATGCCCTGTAAGGTATCGTCGCCGGTGACCTTAATAGAGCTGACAGCATTATCAGAACCGGTCTCATCAGAGGTCAGGGAGAGGCGATAGCTGCCGTCCGAAACCTTAATAATGCTGGCGGTGATGCCGGCATCGGCTCCGTTGATGGCGTCACGCATCCCGGTCAGCGAGGTCTGATCGCTGGTCAGGGTAATATCTTTGCTGGAGCCGTCCTTCAACGTAATGCTCAAGGTACGGCTGCTGGCGGAGCTGTCACCCAGCGCGGTGGTGTTGCTGCTCTGTACCGCTGAAGTCAGGGTCTGCGCCTGCGCCAGCTGCGACACGCTGATGGTGTATTTGCCCGCCACGGTGCTGCCAGAGGTCGTTGCGCTAAAGGCGGTAGAGCTGCTGGTGGCGGTGGTCGCGGTAAACAGGTCCGCGTTATTTAGCGTCGTGTTCGCCGTCTGAAAGGTGGTCAACGCGCTCTTCAGCGTGGCGTAAGCACTCAGCTTTGCGGTATAGGACGACTGCTGGTTTGAAATGGGCGTCAGCGCGGCTTTTTCTGCCGTCTGCATACTGTCAAGAATACTGCTTAAGTCCAGGCCTGAACCGACACCCAGGGTAGAGATACTTGCCATGCTTGTTTCCTTATCATGTCGACACGGAGAGTGAATACCGGGGTTATCGGCGGCGAATAGGGAAAGTTTAAAGTTATTCATGCAAGCGCGATAAAGCGAATAGCGTATATAGAGAAGGGTATTTCTGCGGCTAGAAAAGGGGTGATTTTGTTCTAAAGAAGTTGGGGACGAGGGCGATAAAGATAAGCGTGACAGGTTGAAGGAAAAAATTTTCACCTGGTACTAAAAAAATTCTAAAGGTTGTTTAAGGGCAGACGATAACAACTTTGACGGCGCTGAAGCCGGCGGGTTGAAGCCCACACCTTAACCGAAAGACTTGATTAACAGGAATATTTATCATGGCCCAAGTCATTAATACCAACAGCCTCTCGCTGATCACTCAGAACAACATCAACAAGAACCAGTCCGCTCTGTCTACCTCTATCGAGCGTCTGTCTTCTGGTCTTCGTATCAACAGCGCTAAAGATGACGCTGCTGGTCAGGCGATTGCCAACCGCTTTACTTCTAACATCAACGGCCTGACTCAGGCTGCACGTAACGCCAACGACGGTATCTCTGCTGCTCAGACCACCGAAGGCGCGCTGTCAGAAATCAACAACAACTTGCAGCGTGTACGTGAACTGACCGTACAGGCCGCTAACGGTACTAACTCAGATTCCGACCTCTCTTCAATCCAGGACGAAATCAAATCTCGTCTGGAAGAGATTGACCGCGTATCTGGTCAGACTCAGTTCAACGGCGTGAATGTGCTGGCAAAAGATGGCACCATGAAAATTCAGGTTGGTGCAAATGACGGTGAAACCATCTCAATTGATCTGCAGAAGATTGATTCTTCAACTCTGGGTCTGAATGGTTTCGACGTACGTAAATCCGGTACCATCACCAGCGAAGCTGTAGCAGGCGCGGGCACCACTACTTATGCTGACGGCGCTAATACGCTGGCCTTGTCTACAACTGATGCAACCGCTACTACGGGCGGTTCAACAACTTTCCAGTTTGATAGCGCAACTAATAGTTATTTCGCTACCGTTACTGGCGCTACTGACACCACGAAAAATGGTACCTATGCAGTAACAGTCGATAACGCGGGTGTTGCCACCCTGGGTGCAAGCAATTCTGAGACAATCCCTGGCGCAGCAACGACTGTTACTAACAATCAGGTTGGTACAACTACTCCAGGCGCTGCGCCTGATACCACCACTGCTGCTGCTGCTCTGGCTGCCGCAGGCGTTACCGGCGCTACCGCTGCTAACGTTTCACTGGTGAAACTGACCTCTACCGATTCTGCAGGTACTGCGACCGATGCTGGCTACGCGCTGAAAACCGCTGACGGCTCACTGTATGCGACTAACTATGACGGTACCAATGCGGCAACCTTCACCGCTAAAACCACCACCTTTACCGATGCCAGCGGTGTAAGCACTACTGCGGCAAACAAGCTTGGCGGTGTAGATGGTAAAACTGAACAGGTTACTGTAGGTAATGGTGCTGATGCGAAAACTTATTTAGCTTCCAGCCTGAGCGGTGCTGATCTGTCAAGCGCAACTAATACCGTTGAGCCTGTCGCTGATAATGCTAACCCATTAAAAGCGCTGGATGCTGCAATTGCTTCAGTTGACAAGTTCCGTTCAAGCCTGGGTGCGGTGCAGAACCGTCTGGACTCTGCTATCACCAACCTGAACAACACCACCACTAACCTGTCTGAAGCACAGTCTCGTATTCAGGATGCTGACTACGCGACCGAAGTTTCAAACATGTCTAAAGCACAGATCATCCAGCAGGCGGGTAACTCCGTGTTGGCGAAAGCTAACCAGGTTCCGCAGCAGGTTCTGTCTCTGCTGCAGGGCTAATCGCCCTCTGGTGACCCGATTAAAAACCCCGCTCCGGCGGGGTTTTTTTATGCCTGAGAGTCGGTAACCATTCTGTTACAGATCCCCGCGCGCCTGCCGATAACTCCCTACAGAACACCACACCACTTTTTAGCCCGATTTCTCTTTTTCTGGAGTGTTTATGCGCTTCAACTATGACTTGTTACCTGGTCAGCAGCTGACCTTCGACGAGATCGCGCTGCGCTATGCGCAGCAGCATCCCGACGAGAAAGCGCTGACCGTGCGCGGGTTGCTGAGCCCGTCCACCAGCTATCGCACGCTGCGCATCCGCGCGGTCTTTGCCAGCGAGGAGAGCAACAGCCCGCTGGAAGACCTGCTCTTTATCTCTGATGACAACGAGCGTAAGAACTACCTGCGCCGTTTCGAGCACTACCTGAAGACGCAGGCGCCTTTCGCCTGTTTTCGCCGCAGCAAAGAGGCGCAGCGCGATAACCTCTGGCAGGTCATCGGCGAAAGCCGGGTCTACGCGATGATCGATCCCCATTCAGCCACCGCGCAAAACCTGCTCGCCAGCCGCGGCTATCAGCTGGTGCTGATGCGCGAGGATGAGCAGGAGGCGTACTGGCAGCTTTTCGATGCGCAGTCGCACCCCTGTTTCCCACTTTCGCGCCGTATCCAGTTCATTGTGGTGCTGAGCACGCCGCAGCATAAAGTCCCGACGGCGGTGATGGCGGGTACGGAGGTCGGGCGGCGCGTCAAAGCCAGCGTGTTCCAGCGCGCCAGCCAGACGGAGTTTCTGGCCGCGCTTAAGGCACGCTACGGCGGCTGCGTCATTACCGGGACGCGTGTGACAGACAACACGCCTTTTCCCTGGGTGGAAACCTGCCACATCTCGCTGGCGGAAAATGAAGAGGGCCTGATCACTGACAACAGCGCTGACAACGGCCTCTATCTGCGCAGTGATTTACAGCGCCTGTTTACCAGTAAGTTGCTGAAGATAGATGCGCAGACCGGGCAGGTCAGCTTCCAGCAGCAGGCGATGGAGGAGGAGACCCTGCAACAGGACTACGCCTTACTCGACCAACAGATTTGCAAGTTATGGCACCTGGTGCCGGAAAGAACGCGGGCCTATCTGGCCAAAGCCGGATAAATGCCATTAAAGGGAAAAAAGTATGTTTCAACCAGGCGAAACGCTGTTATTCAGTGAGATTGCGCTGCGCTGGCGTGCGCAGAGTCCAGAGGAACCCGGCCTGACCACGGGTGGCATGCTGAATCCATCGCGAGGCAATGAGGCGACCCTTGTAAGGGCACTCTTCGCCCACGACCGCATCAACGGCGATCTGGATGAGTTTATCTTTATTGCGGGTGACAATGACTACAGGCATTACTTCGATCGGCTGAAACACGCTCAGCAGGAGCAATCACCGTTCTGGGTATTTCGTAAACCGCTCACCGGCGACGAGTGGATTGTGGAAGGGCACATGCAGGTTGCGGAGCTGCTTTCTCCCCACAGCCGCGCGCTAAAGATGCAGCTGGCGTCAAAGGGTTATCGGCTGAAGCAGGATAGCCGGTCAGGGGACGAGCGCTGGCAACTTTTTAATGGCATGGTGCCCGTAATGGAATCGCCACGCAGCATTGAGTTTGTCCTGCAGCTTTCTCCCGCCACGCTGCCTGATCAGGGTGCGGAGGAGACGGGCAGGCGTGTCAGGCGTGAAGTCTGGGTGCGCACCCAGCAATCTTTGTTTTCCAGCCGCGTGCGGCAGCGCTATGGGGCGTGCGTCATTACCGGCTTGCCGTTAAGCGAACAGGTTGCATCATGCTGGATTGATGCCGCCCATATCGATGCGTCAAAGAGCGCTGATGGCTGCCATCTTCGTGATAACAGTACAGATAATGGCCTGTGCCTGCGCAAAGATCTGCACGCTCTGTTTGATAACAGATTACTTTTCATTGAGCTTCCAGAGGGGCGTCTGCGCTTCGACCGCGAAAAACTGGGTGAAAAGGTGTTTGATCATTATGCTTCGCTTGAGGGGCAGGTCTGCGCCCTTTGGGAGCTCGTGCCGCCTGCCACGCGGCAGCGTCTGCGCACCACAGGCTAAACTGCGCGCAGGGAGCGGAACAATCCGCTCTCTGACATAACAAAAATGAAATAACCTCGCTTTTGCCCGCCTATTCAGCCAATCGATCCCCCTACAGAATTGGATAATCCTGCCGATAACTTCATTAACGCAGGGTAGTCAACGTGAACGATTTCTATACCGCCGAAGGCGTGATGGATAAACATTCGCTCTGGCAGCGCTACGTCCCGCTGGTGCGCCATGAAGCATTGCGCCTGCAGGTACGTCTGCCAGCCAGCGTTGAGCTTGACGATCTGCTGCAGGCCGGTGGCATTGGCTTGCTGAATGCTGTGGAGCGTTACGACGCGCTGCAGGGGACAGCATTCACCACCTACGCCGTGCAGCGCATCCGTGGCGCAATGCTGGATGAGCTTCGCAGCCGTGACTGGGCGCCGCGCAGCGTACGACGCAACGCGCGCGAGGTTGCAGGCGCGATGCATCAGGTCGAACAGATGATGGGGCGTGCGGCCACCGAGCAGGAAGTCGCCGACCGGCTGAATGTTTCGATGGAAGAGTACCGGCAGATCCTGCTGGACACTAACAATAGCCAGCTTTTCTCCTACGACGAGTATCGGGAAGAACACGGCGACAGCGCGGAGCTGGTCACGGAAGGGCACGAAGAGGCTAATCCGCTGCATCAGCTGCTGGAAGGGAATCTGCGTGAACGCGTCATTGAAGCGATCGAGGCCTTGCCCGACCGCGAAAAAATGGTGCTGACACTGTACTACCAGGAAGAACTGAACCTGAAAGAGATTGGAGCGGTACTCGACGTGGGAGAATCACGCGTCAGCCAACTGCACAGTCAGGCGATAAAACGCCTGCGTGCCCGACTTACGGGAGCGCGCTGACGGCCTCAGTTCCTGGCGATCAAAAAATAATAAAACCGGGGACTCAGCAATGGGAGCCAAATCCAAAGCCAGACCTTTAAGCCGTTATCTTAAAGACTACAAACATAGCCAGAGCCACTGTTCTCATTGTGGCAAGGTGCTGGACCGCATGGCGTTGGTTTTTCGCGGTCAGATCATCAATAAAGAGGCCATTGCGCGCATGGACCAGATGATTGATGAGCAGCTATGGCTGAAATTGCAGCCAGAACTGACCGCGCTGTGCCGTTTTTGTAGTGATATTTTTTGCAATACGCATCCTAATTACTTCGACATTATGGCATTCAAACAGTACCTGTTTGAACAGACGGAAATGAGCCACAGTACGATCCGCGAATATGTGGTTCGTCTGCGTCGCCTGGACGATATGCTTAAGGCTAAAAATTTCCCGGCTGACCGCTTAAGCGGCAACAGCTGGCACGAGTGCCTGGAGCAGGATCTGCCCGATGCGGGAAATAACAACTACCGTATCGCACTGCGCAAATATGACCAGTTTTTGGGGTGGCAGCGCAGCTAGCGCCCCGGCGCGGCTAATCTGGACGTCTCTGCGGCAGCAGGGACGTATCAGATTGCCTCAGCCAGCTCCAGGCGCTTTTGGCGTATTGCCAGATTTACTGCTGGCTGTGCTGGCCCAAAAACCAAACGTTGATCGCATCATCCACCGCAACCTCTTCTTTTAAACGCTATTGCAGATGATCCCTGGTGCAACTTCTGCAACACTGTAAAGATTACTGTGACAGCCCTGGAGGCCGCATTGTCTTTACATCTCCTTCATCAGTTTCCCCGTCTTGAACTGCTCGGCGCGCCAACGCCGCTGGAGCATCTGCCGCGCCTTTCCGACTATGTCGGCCGCGACATCTTTATAAAACGTGACGATGTCACGCCGATCGCCATGGGCGGTAATAAGCTGCGTAAACTTGAGTTCCTGGCAGCAGATGCGCTGCGCGAAGGCGCTGACGTTCTGCTGACGGCGGGCGCAATCCAGTCCAACCATGTGCGCCAGACTGCGGCGGTGGCCGCTAAGCTCGGCCTTAAGTGCGTCGCGCTGCTGGAAAACCCGATTGGCACCCAGGCAGAAAACTACCTCAGCAACGGCAACCGGCTGCTGCTGGATCTGTTCGACTGCGAAACCGTGCTGGTAGAGGCGCTGACCAACCCGGCGGCGCAGCTGGCCGAGGAGGCGGAGCGCCTTGAGGCGCAGGGCTTCCGGCCATATATCGTGCCGGTCGGCGGCTCAAACTGGCTGGGCGCGCTCGGCTATATCGAATGCGCACAGGAGATTGCGCACCAGAGCGAGGGCGTGGTCGATTTTGCCGCCGTGGTGGTGGCTTCCGGCAGCGCGGGTACCCATGCCGGACTGGCGGTGGGGCTGGAGCAGTTGCTGCCAGACACCGAGCTGGTCGGCGTCACCGTCTCGCGCAAAGTGGAGCAGCAGCTGCCGGTGGTCGACAGCCTGCGCCAGCAGCTCATCAGCAAGCTGGAAGTGACCAGCAGCGCGCCCGTGACGCTGTGGGATGACTACTTTGCGCCACGCTACGGTGAGCCAAACGAAGAGGGAATGGAAGCCGTGAAGCTGCTGGCACGGCTGGAAGGCATTCTGCTCGATCCGGTCTACACCGGCAAAGCGATGGCCGGTCTGCTGGACGGGATCAGCCAGAACCGCTTCCGTCGCGACGGGCCGCTGCTGTTTGTGCATACCGGCGGTGCACCGGCGTTATTTGCTTATCATCCTTCGGTCTGAGCAGCGGGAAAAAAAACGTTTATACTTCGCGGGTTATTTAAGCAGGACCGGGCGTCGCTGAGGTGACGCCCGACAACACACACATCACATACTAATAAATGGGGTAAATATGAATTTTTCTCGTGTTGGTCGCCATCTGGCGATGGGCGTGATGGCGGTGGCGCTGATTGCCGGTGTTAACGTCAAGACGCACGCAGCTGAAAACCTGCTCAAGCAGGTAAAAGACAAAGGCGAACTGCGCGTCGGTCTGGAAGGCACCTATCCACCGTTCAGCTTCCAGGATGAGAGCGGCAAACTGACCGGTTTTGAAGTGGAGTTTGCCGAGCAGCTGGCGCAGCACCTGGGCGTGAAAGCCAAACTGCAGCCGACCAAGTGGGACGGCATGCTGGCGTCTCTGGACTCTAAACGCATTGACGTGGTGATCAACCAGGTCACCATTTCCGACGAGCGTAAGAAGAAGTATGACTTCTCGACGCCGTACACCATCTCGGGCGTGCAGGCGCTGACGCTGAAAGCCAAAGCGGGTTCTATTACCAAAGCGGACGACCTGGCCGGTAAAAAAGTAGGTGTTGGCCTGGGCTCGAACTATGAGCAGTGGCTGCGCGACAACGTGAAAGGCGTGGATATCCGTACCTATGACGATGACCCGACAAAATACCAGGATCTGCGCTCTAACCGCCTGGATGCGATCCTCGTCGATCGTCTGGCCGCGCTGGATCTGGTGAAGAAAACCGGCGACACCATGGCCGTTGCAGGCGCGCCGTTCTCGCGACTGGAGTCAGGCGTTGCGCTGCGCAAAGGCAACCAGGACCTGCTGAACGCCATCAACCAGGCGATCGCCGCGATGCAGAAAGACGGTTCGCTGACCAAACTGTCTGAGAAATGGTTTGGCGCGGATGTGACTAAGTAATGCAGGAAAGCCTCAAACTGGTGCTGGATTCAGCACCTTTTTTACTCAAAGGCGCGATCTTTACGCTACAGCTGAGCATCGGCGGCATGTTTTTCGGCCTGGTGCTCGGCTTCGTGCTGGCGCTGATGCGGCTGTCGCACTTCTGGCCGATCAGCCTGCTGTCGCGCTTTTACGTCTCGGTGTTTCGCGGCACGCCGCTGATCGCTCAGCTGTTCATGATCTACTACGGTTTGCCGCAGTTCGGCATCGAGCTCGATCCGATTCCTTCCGCCATGATTGGCCTGTCGCTAAATACCGCCGCCTACGCCTCGGAGTCGCTGCGTGGCGCAATTGCGGCCATTGAGCGTGGGCAGTGGGAAGCGGCCGCCAGTATCGGCATGACGCGCTGGCAGACGCTGCGTCGGGTGATCCTGCCGCAGGCGGCGCGCACTGCGCTGCCGCCGCTCGGCAACAGCTTTATCAGCCTGGTCAAGGATACCTCGCTGGCGGCCACCATCCAGGTGCCGGAGCTGTTCCGTCAGGCGCAGCTCATCACCTCGCGCACGCTGGAGGTGTTCACCATGTATCTGGCGGCATCGCTGATCTACTGGGTGATGGCGACAGTGCTGTCGGCGCTGCAAAACCGGCTGGAAAGACACGTCAACCGTCAGGATGAGGAGGCGAAATGAGCGCCATCGAAATCAGCAAACTGGTGAAGACCTTTAACGGCCAGACGGTGCTGCACGGTATCGATCTCGAGGTGGCGTCAGGCGAAGTCGTGGCGATCATCGGCCCCAGCGGGTCGGGGAAAACCACCTTGCTGCGCTGTATTAACCTGCTGGAGACGCCGGACAGCGGCACCATCAAGGTGGGGGAGATCGCTATCGACGCCAGACTGGCGCAGACAAAGCAGAAAGAGCAGGTGCGCCAGCTGCGCCAGCAGGTCGGCTTTGTCTTCCAGAACTTCAATCTGTTTCCCCATCGCTCGGTGCTGGAAAACATTATTGAAGGGCCGGTGATTGTGAAAGGCGAGCCGAAAGGTGAAGCGGAAACACGCGCCAGGGCGCTGCTGGAGAAGGTCGGGCTGAAGGGGAGGGAAAGCAGCTTCCCGCGTCGGCTCTCTGGCGGCCAGCAGCAGCGTGTTGCTATCGCCCGTGCGCTGGCGATGCGCCCGCAGGTGATCCTGTTTGACGAGCCCACGTCGGCGCTCGATCCCGAGCTGGTAGGCGAGGTGCTTAACACCATTCGCGCACTGGCAGAGGAGAAGCGCACCATGGTGATCGTTACCCATGAGATGAGCTTTGCCCGCGATGTGGCAGACCGCGCCATCTTTATGGATCAGGGGCGTATTGTTGAGCAGGGCGCGGCAAAAGCGCTGTTCAGCAACCCGCAACAGGCGCGCACGCGCCAGTTCCTCGATAAATTTCTCAACCAGTAATCTCTACGCCTCTGCGGAGGCGTATTTACCTTTCCTGACACTCCCTTCCAGGCATTTTCTTAAAGCTTTCAGCGCCGTATCATTTAACTTATTGATTTAAAATAATTACTTTCTGTAAAGTCGCGCCTTTTTCCAGCGGCTACGCTTTTTGAGATTCCGCCTGGTTCTTGCCCTGTAAGAAATATAAATAATTCTTTACAAACTTATCACGCAGGATCTCATCATGAGCACAGCTCCCCGACAGGAAGTTTTGTGGATTAATACGCTTAAAGGCGGCTGCATACTGCTGGTGGTATTGCACCACACCATCATTACGACTTTCGCACCCTCGTTACACTATCTCAGCGCGGGCCTGCTCCCCGGCGAGTGGTGGGTGACATTCAATAAATACCTTTCACCTTTGCGTATGCCAGCCTTCTTTTTTGTCTCAGGTTTGCTGGCATCAGGCTCAGTCATCAGGAAGCGCTGGCGCGAAGTCTTCACCAAAAAATTCAGCAATATTCTCTATCTCTACCTGCTGTGGGGCGTAATCCAGTGGCTGAGCATCCACTATATCGCCACGCATATTGGTGAGCGGCTATCGGCCACCAAAAATGCCGCCTACGCCGATTCGCCGCTGGAGTTTGCTAAGCTGCTGCTGCTGTCGATGACCAGCCTGTGGTATCTCTACGCGCTGGCGGGTTTCTTTCTGGTGACTAAGCTGTTTCATCGCCAGCGAATGGCGCTGGTGGGGCTGGCAATCCTTGCCAGCTATGCGGCTCAGCTCAGCCTGATCCCCGGCTGGGGGCCAGCGAGCGTGGCGCAAAATTACCTCTATTTTCTGCTCGGCGTTTTCTTTAGCCAGGTACTGATTGATATCAGCAGGCTGGAGCGCCATCATCTGCTGCTGCTGGCGGCTATCGCGGCGCTGGGCGTGGCCCATCATCTTGCAGGGAGCTACAAAAACCCCTTCTACAGCCTGCTGACGATCGTGTTCGGTATCGTGCTGTGCCGCTTTCTCAACGAGCGCTTTAATATGGCCTGGCTGAACTGGATTGGCCGCAACACGCTGCAAATCTACGTGCTGCATCGCATTTTTATCGAGCTGCTGGGGCTGAGCGCGCTGGCACTGGCGCTGCATTACGGCTGGTTTGGCAACAGGGTGTTTAGCTGGGCATGGGCTTTGCTGATGCCGCTGTGTGGCGTCGCGATCTGTGTGACGGTCTCGCTGCTGGTGTGGTCGCTGCTGAACCGCGGCCCAGGACGTATGCTGTTTGTCTATCCACGCTTGCTGCGTAAATCTGCCGCTGCACCCCTGGTCTCACCGCGCTAACACATCGCATTTTCTCGCGTCTCGTACCGCTGCTGGTACGGGGCGCGCCTGCAAAAATGCGTGTCATACCGTGCTGGCCCGGCCTGGCTATTTATATTATCTTCCTGGGTTAGCACCACTCTTTATTATTCCTGTTTTCCATAACATAATTTTTTATTATTTCTTAAACCATTTGGTGCATGCTGGTTATTTATTTCTGCGGCGATATATCCATTTATGGCTTTTTCGCGCCAGCACTACTCCTATTTATCCAGCCAGCAAATCTTTATCTTAATTTGTTCCTTTCCTCCCTTAGTGATTAACAACAAACTAAAAAAGGTGCGTATAGTCTGAGTGTAAAGAAAAACCGAAACGTGTAAATCATTGTTATTTCAGGACCAGCACGAAGCTTTTAAGACTTTCGCTAGAGTCAGCGGCAGGGGAATAAAGAATAATCGCCAGATAATCCTAAAAGTGTCATTTCAATTCTCTTCCCTTCCGTTTTGAATTTCTGACCTACACAGCAGGAGTCCAGTTATGAGCGAAACTAAACCAGATGAAATATTGTGGATAAATACTCTTAAGGGAGCCTGTATATTGCTGGTTGTTCTGTACCATACGGTGCTGCCAGGCTTTGAAGGCACGCTGAAATATCTTTCTGCGGGCTGGTTCCCTGCTGAAGTGTGGGTGCAGTTTAATACCGTGCTTTCGCCGCTGCGTATGCCCGCATTTTTCTTTGTATCAGGATTGTTGGCAACCAACGGGATACTTAACCGGCCCTGGAAACGCGTGTTTACCAGCCGCATCACCAATCTGTTTTATCTCTATATTCTGTGGGGATTTATTCAGTGGTGGTCAATTGTCGGTATCTCTACCGAAATTACCGGGCAGCGTATTTCCCAAAACCTGAATGCAGCCTATGCCGGTTCGCTGTTCGAGTTTTTAAAGCTCACCTTTATGGCAATGAGCACCTCCTGGTATCTCTACGGGCTTGGCTTATATTTCCTGTGCGCCAAGATCTTCCGCCAGTATAAGGTGGCCCTGCTGGTGGTTGCCGTGCTGCTTAATTATCTTGCCATAGAAAAAATTATTCCTTTCTGGGGACCACAAAGCGTTGCGCAATATTTCCTGTTCTTCCTGCTGGGCGTATTCTGGAGTTCAGCGATGCTGCGCCTGAGCGAATGGCGTCGTGAAAATTTCATGCCCTGGGCGATGCTGGCAGCGCTGGCAGGTATCCACGTTATCTTCGGTCTCGATAAGAGTCTGTTTATGTGCGTGATTGCGGTGCTGGTGAGCGTAGCGGCCTGCCGCTGGCTTAACCAGCACTTCAACATGCGCTTTATGAACTGGATTGGGCGCAATACGCTACAGATCTACGTCATCCACCGTATCTTCATTGAGTTCTTTGGTATGTCGGCGATTCTGTTCGCCCAGCGTCACCATCTGTTTGAGCACGCCTGGTTCTCGTTTCTCTGGGCCTGTCTCTATCCGGTGGCCATCGTTGGCATCTGTTCGCTCTGCTCGGTTGCGGTGTGGTCCTTGACCAATCGTGGCCTGGGACAGTCCCTGTTTATCTTCCCGACGCTGATTGGATTGAAGCGCGGCCGTTCCGCCGCCTGAAAATAAAAGCCCCACCTGAGTGGGGCGGTGGGAAAGAGAGCAAAAGCGGGCGAAAGCCCGCTTTTTAGTTAGCTCTTGACCCGGTTAGCGAAGCTTTTGCGCAGCTTCTGCAGTTTTGGTGGGATCACCGCCAGGCAGTAACCGTTGCGCTGGCCCGCGCCATCCCAGTAATCCTGATGGTAGGCCTCGGCCGGATACCACTCCTGCAGCGGCTCAATGGTGGTGACCACGGGATCCTGATGATCTTCCTGCGCGCGCGCAATCGCAGCCACGGCTTCCGCTTCCTGCTCTGGCGTGGCCGGGAAAATGGCAGAACGGTACTGGGTACCGATGTCGTTGCCCTGGCGGTTAAGCTGGGTTGGATCGTGGGTGGCAAAGCTGATATCCAGCAGATCGCCGTAGCTCACTTTTTCGGGATCAAAACCCACGCGAATCGCTTCTGCATGACCGGTTGCGCCGCTGCATACTTGCTCATAGGTCGGGTTAGGGCGCGCGCCGCCGGTGTAGCCGCTTTCAACCGACTCCACGCCGATCACATCCTTAAAAACCGCTTCGGTACACCAGAAACAGCCGCCTGCGATCACTGCGTATTCGATTGCCATAATGCTTAACTCCTGTCGAGGTCGAGAAAAGAGAGAGTAAGGATGGCGGCGTGGCTTTTCAACCCGCCGCTGGCGAGAATCATCGGCAACGGCCTAAATCAGCATCTCAGGTTTAAACTGGCCGCTGCGATCCAGCACGCGGTCGCCCATGATGGTAAAACGACCTTCGCCGGTATAGTGCAGGGTGGGCGGAAACTCAGGTTCGTCAGCGACGTGAGCCTTAACGATCTCGAAGATAAACAGGTTGTAGTTATCGACCATTGAATCGTCGTAGAGCTGGCACTCAAAGCTGGCGAAGCATTCGGCAATGAGCGGGGCGTTCACCACGCTGGCAGGCTCGGCGGTCAGGTCAAAGGCATCAAACTTATCCAGCTTGTCGCCGTGGCTGTTGCCGATCGCCACCACTTTGTCGATCAGATCGGCGGAAGGGACGTTGAGCACGCACTGGCCGCTGTCGCGGATCAGCGCATGACTATGGTTCATGCTGGAAATCATGCAGCCGACCAGCGACGGCGAGAATTCCAGCACCGTATGCCAGCCGAGCGTCATGATGTCGCTGTGCGCTTCAAACTGCGAGCTGAGCAGCAGCACCGGCCCAGGTTCCAGATATTTGCGCGCCTTGCTGACCGGGAAGGCGGTTTTGTGCATACGTTGGCTCATGGTATCTCCTTGTTTCGGGGCGATGCCTTAAGTGTAGAAGCTACAGGTCAATCACCAGCGCTTTACTGCGGCTGCGCGAGCAGCACAGCGCGATTTGTTGAAGCGGCGCAGACTTTTCCGCCTCCGACTGGACGGTATCGCGGTGATCCACCTCGCCAGACAGTACGGGGGTCAGGCAGGCACCACACAATCCCATTTCGCACGACAGCGGCACCTCGACGCCGTTCTCCAGCAGCACGCGGGCAATAGTTTTGTCGGCGGGCACCGGCCAGCTGGCACCGGAAGAGGCCAGCGTAACAACAAAGCTCTCATCATCCCCCTGCGTGGGCGACAGCGCGGCAGCGGCAAACGCCTCTGTATGCACCTGATCTGCCTGCCAGCCCAGCGAGTGCGCCTGCTGCTGCATATGCGTCATAAAGCCTGGCGGGCCGCAAAGATAGAGGTGCGCGCCACTCCCCGGCGCGCGCAGCGCCTCGGGCAGATGCTGGCGCGGGCTATCACCTTCGGCGCTGCACAGCAACTCGCAGTAGCCATGCTGGAAAGGATGCAGCAGGCGGCGCGCGAAAGCGGCATCCCCACGCTGCTTCACATAGTAATGAAGGGAAAAGGGCACGCCGTCAGCCTCAAGCTGCTCCGCCATAGCCAGCAGCGGCGTCAGGCCGATACCGGCCGCGGCCAGCACCACCCGCTGCGCGGCGGCCAGCGGAAACAGATTACGCGGCGCGGAAACGGTCAAACGCTGGCCAAGGCGCAGTTGCTGGTGGACCGAGCGTGAGCCGCCGCGCGAGTCAGGGGCCAGCGCAACGCAAATCAGATAGCGATCCTGGCGTGCAGGCGAACCGGTGAGCGAATATTGCCGTATTAGCCCGTTGCCCAGATGCACATCAATATGCGCGCCAGCTTCCCAGCGCGGCAGCGGTTCGCCGTCGTCACGCACCAGGCTCAGCGCGATGGCATTGCGCCCCTGGCGCGACAGTCCGTCAACCGTCACCGTAAAGGTCGTCATATCTGCTCCTCGCTATACCAGGAAAAATTCACCGTAGCCCTGCTTTTTCAGGCCGCGACGGTAGGCAATCGAGCTGCGGTCGGCGGGGATGTGCGCCTCCAGCGTCAAATCGAGCGGCAGACGTTCCGGCATCTGCGTCTCCACCATCAGCCGATCCTCCTCAAATACCCGGTGGTTAAAGGCGTGCACCTCTTCTACCGGGATATGCAGATCGAAGTTGCGCGCTATGGGCGCAAACATGCGCGTTTTCCGTGCCGAAACCGGCGAGGCGGCGTTCATAATCACCAGGCGCGCCGAGTCCGGAAAGTGCACCGTCAGCGTGGCGGTGAACGGCAGGTGCATCTCAAAATGGCGCAGCCACTGGAAGCCTTCCGGGGCCTGCTGATCGGAGCCCGCCGCGTAATTGGAGACAGAGCTCCAGTAGTCGACCGCAAAGCCATATTCGGTCTCAACCGGGTTGTAGGGCGGCACCGCCTGATTGCTGGCGTCGGCGAAGGTCTCAGTGTGCACCCAGGCAAAGTGGGCGACGTCAAGGAAGCCCTCCACCTGGCGCCCGGCAAATCCTGCCACGTCAAACGGCGGGCAGGTGATCTGCTGGAAACCGCTGTCGTGCCAGTGCGGCATCTCCGGCAGCGCGGCGGGGTTCTCCGCATCCGGAGCGAGGCAAACCCACACCAGCCCGAAACGCACCTCGACCGGGAAATTAATCAGGTTAAGTTTGGCGGGGACCGGCTGGTCAGGGCTGGAGGGAATGCGGTTGCAGCGGCCATCTGCACCAAAGCGCAGCCCGTGGTAGGGGCAAATAATGCCGTGCTCATCGTGAAAGCCGAGCGTCAGCGGTACGCCGCGATGTGGACAGACATCTTTTGCCGCCACAATCTGCTCGTTGATGCGATAGATCACCAGCTGTTCATCAAGCAGCACCGCCTTCATCGGTGCCGGGCTAACGTCGCACAGGCGCGCCACCGGATGCCAGCAGCGCGCCAGCCGCAGCCAGTCGTCGGGTTCAAAAGTACAGTGAGCGGGAGGCGAGGGCTGTTTCATAGCAGTGACTCTTCTGAAGTGAGTAACAGGATGACAACATTGTGGACAGAGCAGGGCGCGGCGATCCATCATCGTTTTTTCAGTGGTGTGTTGCATAAAACAGTACAGGGGAACCATGCTGCCTTTTTCACGTTTTTCTCACTATTTTCTCGAGGTGGCACGCAGCGGCAGTTTGCGTAAGGCGGCAGAGCAGCTGCACGTTTCCGCCTCGGCGATAAACCGGCAAATCTTGCAGGCGGAGGAGGAGCTGGGCATGCGGCTGTTTGAACGCCTGCCGGACGGCATGCGCCTGACCAGTGCCGGTGAGCTGCTGCTTGACGATGTACGGCGCTGGCAGCGCGAATATCAGCGCACCCGCCAGCGCTTTGATGAGATCCAGGGGCTGCGGCGCGGGCACGTCAGTCTTGGGCTGATACAGGCGCTGAATGAAGGGGCGATCGCCGATGCGCTGTCGCAGATCGCGCAGGCGCACCCCTGGCTGCGGCTCGACCTCAGCGTGCACGACAGCACGCAGATTGGTGAACAGGTCCGGCAGGCAGAGCTGGATGCCGGACTGGTGCTGGACCCGCAGGGCCAGGCGGGCCTCAACGTCCTGGCCTTTGCCGAACTGCCGATTGGCGTGGTGTTGCCCGCCGGACATGCGCTCAGGTCAAATGCCACACTTTCCACCGGCCAGCTCAGTGCGGAGCGGCATATTGTGGCGGGCGCACCGCTGGTGGTGCATGAGCGGGTGGAGATGCTCTATCGTCGCCACAGCCTACAGCCGGAGAATGTGATCACCTGCAATGACATTCGGCTGATCAAGTCACTGATCAAGCAGGGCAGTGGCATCAGCATCCTGAGCCTGCTGGACGTAATGGATGAGGTGGATCGCGGCACGCTCTGCTTTGTGCCGCTGCGTGACAGCAGCGTACGGCCTTTGACGCTGGCCCTCTGCTGCGCACCCGCGCGGCAGCTGTCACGCGCCGCCCAGCAGGTTATTCAGCATTTAACGCAGGTTATTGAATCGCTGGCAGCCACGCGCTAAGTGCCATTATTTGCCTTAAAATCAACAGAAAGCGTCCCAGCGGCGCACTTTTTGTAAATTAACGTAAAGCGGCAGCGGGGCAGGTTTAGTGAATGTCGTAATTAAGCTATAAGTCCTCTACCACGCCAACCTGCTAAGGGTTTCACCCGACACGATGAAGACTCTGCGACCGCTGCTGACGCTTGTGTTAGCTTCCGCTTTTTTGCTTGGCGGCTGTTCCCGCCATTCCAGTGATACATCCGCACAGAACGATACGCAGATCGGTGATGAAAGCCTGGGCGATCAGCCTGACCTCATCCCGGTTGTGGCGGCGCTGCACGATCAAATGCACACCTGGCACGGCACGCAATATCAGTGGGGCGGCACCGAGCTCTCTGGCGTTGACTGCTCGGGATTTGTCTGGCGAACGCTGAAAGATCGCTTCAATTTGCCGATGGATCGTGTCACCACCACCGAGCTGCTGAAGATGGGTAAACGCATCGCCCCGCGCGATTTGCAGCCTGGCGATCTGGTGTTTTTCCGTATTGGCGGCGGGATGCATGTCGGCTTTTATGATACCGATCAGCACTTCTTCCATGCCTCCGTCAGCCAGGGTGTGGTGCGATCCGCACTCGATAATCCTTACTGGCACAGAGTGTTCTATCAGGCGCGCCGCTTGCCGAAAGAGTACAACGCGCAGATTACGCTTAATAAGAGCAACGGCATGGCGCTGGCGCGCAAATAGCCGGCTCCAGCACCAGGCCCGCTCTGAGCGGGCTTAGTGTTAATGACGGATGGCGCAGCCGCACTGGCCCATTTCACCCGGCACCGCTCTGCCATAGTGAGAATGGCGCACCCGCAACTCGCCGTGCCGCCATGCACCCTCTTCTTCCTTACGATTGAGCAACAGGCGGTTCAGCGCTTCCGCTAGCTGCAATGCACGCGGCTGCGCCCAGCTGGTCAGATGCCAGGTTGACGCGCCTGCTTCCTCGCTGTCGCCGAAACCCACCACCGCCACATGCGCGCCCTGGCCGAAATCGCGCACCGCCTGTAATGCACCAAAGGCCAGCAGGTCATTATCACAAAACAGTGCCTGAATGCGTTCCGCAGCGCGGGCGCGTTTCAGATAGCCCATCATCGCCTGATAGCCGCTTTCCCGGTCAGCACCTTTCCCGGCGAGCAATTTCTGGTTGAGGGATTTATCCGCAGCCGCCAGCGCGCTGCTAAAGCCGTCGATGCGCGCAGGATCGCTACCGGCCGCCTGTTGCAGATAGCCGAAACGCTGGTGACCCTGCGCCAGCAGCAGTTGCCCTGTCTCTGTGCCAGCGGCGAAGCCGTTCAGGTTCAGCTCTTCCAGCGCGATCAGCGGTATATGCCGGGCCGCCGCGCGAAAAGCGGGGCTGATGCGGCCGGAAAGGTGGATCGCGGCGCTCAGCAGCGGCACCAGCTGCCTTGCACGGTCCTCCGCAGCGGCGTCAACCAGCAGCGCCACGCAGCCGCGCGCGTTAAGCTGGTGGTTCACTTCGTTGAGCAGCGCGGCGGTGTACGGGTGGCTGAAATCTTCGCTCAGCACGCCGACGGTTTTACAGGTGTTGTTATACATTCAGAAGACCCTGTTGAGGTAGGTAGAGGTCGCTTTACCATAAAGGAAGCGGCCACCCTTTCACAATGGCTCAGCGCCCGCCAGCTGTAGCTCTCGCCTTCCCAGCGTGCGGGTGGCCAGCACCGACTGCTGGGCGAACAGGCTTGCCTGCTCGACGGCCTGACTCAGCGCCGCGCCGCGCAGCAGGCCAGCGGTGAGTTCAGCCGTAAAGAGATCGCCGGTGCCTTTTGGCGGATCGTCGTAACGCGGGTGATCGGTGATGAAAGTCTCTTCCGCCGTGACGCAAAACACCTGCATGCTGTGGCGGGCATCGTCGCGGGTCGCGCTGGTGACGACGACCCATTGGGTCTGGGCGTTCAACAGCGAACGCGCGGCCTCCACGATCTCTGCGTCGCTCTCCAGCCGCGTATTGCACAGGCAGCCCAGCTCAAACCGGTTCGGCGTAAGGCCGGTGGCGAGCGGCGCGAGCTGTTCACGGTAGTGCGTCGCCAGCTCGGGATCAACGTAGAAGCCGCTGTCGTCATCGCCCAGCACCGGGTCGATAATCACCGGCATTTGCGGGTTTTTCTCGCGCATCAGCTGCAGCCAGCGCGCCAGCGTGGTCGCCTTATCGGTAGATTTCAGGTAGCCCAGTATCGTCGCGCGTGCCGTGACGTCAAGGTTGCGGTCCGCCAGCGCGGCCAGATAGCCCTCAAACCAGGCTTGAGGGATTTCGCCGCCGTAGCAGCTGGCATAGTGGGGCGTATTGCTCAGCAATACGGTCGGCACCGCCACCACCTGTAAGCCGTGGCGGCGCAGCGCGGGCACGGCGATGCTGTTGCCAACGCTGCCGTAAACCACCTGGGACTGAATGGAAATGACGTCAATGATTTCGCCGTCTGGCGTATCGGATACCTGAAACATACTGCGCTCCTGATGTGTACTCCATTGCCCCAGTATACAGCCCGCGCGGCAGGGGAGTGGTTAGCCCGACAGCAGAGAATTTTTCTTACCAGCAGGCCGATTACTTTTGCCGCTTCCCTTAACGCCGCCAGCCCTTGCGCCACAAGGCATTATTAATGCGTAAACGCAGCGGCAAGGGCAGAACAATCTGCTACTAATGTGCTAAAAAACCCGCACCGACTGGCAAAAGCGGCCAGGCCGTCTACACTTAATCGCGACGATGTTTTCAGTCAGGTTGACAGGTCTGTGGTGGTTTTAAAACGTAGTGGCGTCTTATCCGATCTTACATGCTGGTATCCGCAGTTTTTGTTCTGCATTTTGACCCGCGCTCAGCCGTTCCGGTTGCCGCTTCCACAGACACTCACCCTCGCTAAAACATCCCTTAATGGCGCGCTGACGAGCCAGGCCTCTGACCTGACAAGCCGCGAATCGCACGCGCCCGGATCAACCACAGGAGAAGACAAGTGACCCAAGCGGCGAATGAACATGCCTCGCTTCCTGCGCTAAGCGGCGGTCTTTATGCCTTCTTTTTTGATGTAGACGGCACGCTAGCCGCTATTCAGCCGCAGCCCGACGCGGTTTTCATTCCTGAAAACGTGCGTCAGCAGCTGCAACAACTCGCTTCCCTCTGCCATGGCGCGCTGGCGCTGGTTTCCGGCCGCCCCATTGCGCAGCTTGACGCGCTGGCCGCGCCGTTAAATGCGCCCGCTGCGGGCGTCCACGGCGCAGAGCGCCGCGATGCACAGGGCGAGATGCACCGGATTAGCCTGGAACCTGACGTAGCGGAGGCGTTACAGCAGCAGCTGCAACAGGCGATGGATCAATGGCCGGGCACTTTGCTGGAGGCCAAAGGCATGGCCTTCGCGCTGCACTACCGCCAGGCAATGCAGCATGAAAAGGATGTCCTCGAGCTGGCCGAACAGGTCGTAAAACGCTTCCCAGCGCTGGCGCTTCAGCCGGGTAAATGTGTTGTGGAGATTAAACCGCAGGGAGTGGATAAAGGCGAAGCCGTACGCGCCTTTATGCGGGAAGCGCCTTTTACCGGACGCATTCCGGTATTTGTCGGAGACGATCTGACGGACGAAAAAGGATTTCTTGCGGTCAATGCCATGCAGGGCATCTCCGTGAAGGTTGGACAAGGTCCCAGTCAGGCGCGCTATCGGCTGCCAGACGTCGAAGCGGTTTATGCGTGGCTGGAACGATTACTATTACAAATAAAGCAAGACAACGTCGGTAAGGAGTAAAGGTTATGAGTCGTTTAGTGGTCGTATCTAACCGAATCGCCATTCCTGATGGGAAAAAAGCCAGCGCAGGCGGCCTCGCCGTCGGTATTCTCGATGCGTTAAAAACCACCGGAGGGTTGTGGTTTGGCTGGAACGGGGAAATCAGTGAGTTTTCGGGAGAAGAGGAAGATGAGCTCCAGCAGGTAGAACATGATGGCATCTCCTACGCCGCGCTGCCGCTGAGCCAGAACGATTATGATCTCTATTACTGCCAGTTTTCCAATACTGTCATCTGGCCCGCATTCCACTACCGTCTCGATCTGGTGCAGTTCCAGCGCGAAGCCTGGGAAGGGTATTGCCGCGTCAACGAGATGCTGGCAAAACGGCTGAAGCCGCTGATCAAGCCGGATGATACGCTGTGGATCCATGACTATCATCTGCTGCCTTTTGCTGCCGCGCTGCGCAAAGAGGGCATCAATAACCGTATCGGTTTCTTCCTGCACATCCCGTTCCCGACGCCGGAAATTTTCAACGCACTGCCGCCGCACAAAGAGCTACTGGAAATGCTGTGCGAATACGATCTGCTGGGCTTCCAGACGGAATCGGACCGTGTGGCCTTCCTCGATAGCCTGAGCCAGCTGACGCAGCTGCAAAACAAAGGCGAGAAGAAGCACCGCGCCTTTGGCAATACCTTTATGACCGAGGTTTACCCGATCGGCATCGAGCCAGACAGCATCAAAGAGATGGCAGAAGGTCCGCTGCCGCCGAAGATGGCGGCAATGAAACGCGAGCTGGGCGATGCGAAAAATATCATTGCCTGTGAGCGTCTCGACTACTCGAAAGGGCTGCCGGAGCGTTTCCTGGCGTATGAGGCGCTGCTGGAGAACTTCCCTGAGCACCGCGGCAAAATCCGCTATTCGCAGATTGCGCCGACCTCGCGCGGTGACGTGCAGGCATACCAGGATATCCGCCATCAGCTGGAGACGGAAGCCGGACGTATTAACGGCAAGTACGGCACGCTGGGCTGGACGCCGCTTTACTATCTCAACCAGCACTTCGACCGCCGTCTGCTGATGAAGATTTTCCGTCTGACCGACGTCGGGCTGGTGACGCCGCTGCGCGACGGCATGAATCTGGTGGCAAAAGAGTACGTTGCCGCGCAGGACCCGGACGATCCGGGCGTGCTGGTACTGTCACGTTTTGCCGGTGCGGCCAATGAGCTGACCTCGGCGCTGATCGTGAACCCCTACGATCGTGACGAAGTGGCGGCCGCGCTGAATAAGGCGATCACCATGCCGCGTACGGAGCGTATTTCGCGCTATAACGATATGATGGCGGTTCTGCGCAAGCAGGACATCACGCACTGGCGTGAAAGCTTCCTGAAGGACCTGTGGGCTATCGCACCGCGTAGCGACGACCACGGCACCGTCAATAAAGTGGCAACCTTCCCGAAACTCGCCTGATCCCTCACGGCGGCCAGCTCATCTGGCCGCCGTTCTCGCTTCTCTTGAGCCCGCTAAATCTATCCAGCTTCGCTAACGCTTTGTCAGCCTGCTCTCGCCTGCCAGTGGCGCGACAATTGCCGCTTAAATCACCGCTTGAGAGAAAATTAGCCCTTTTTCTGCGCTAAAGCCTAAAGTCTGGCGTCCAGATGCCGATAGTTCTAAATCACAAAAGTGTCAAATTCCCCATTCATTTATTTTTCTAATGTAACCCTCTGTTACATCTGCTGTCTTCAGCTTTACGACCACTGTTAAACGTTAACGTTTCGTTGCTGAAAGGCGTTAATTCCTCGCTGTCACTCTTAACGCTTCCCTTACTCACTCCAGGAAACATTTGCCCTAAGTGATTAATTTACAAACGAATAGCACGGGCCAGTTTCAGCATATTATGCTGCAAGTAGCGTCAGGACCAGCGTCATATAGGGTGTTAAATGCAATGTTAAAAATAATAGATCGACCTGCTGCCCAGAGGAGAGACACATCATATCTTAAGCGGGAATAAGCCCCTTTTTAGGACGAAATATTAGTGAAATAAAGCAAATTTGATTAATAAATAGACAAAATAAAAGCAGCGCTGAAGGGTTTGCGAAAAAATTTGCCTTAAAAGTGTGACGTAGATCACACTTTATCTAAAATTTCACATCTCTGTCGTTGTATGTGGAAATCAGACGGGATAGATTTGCGTTGTTTTAGGAATAGTCTTAAAAAATGTAAAGAGACGTCACGGAAGATCGCAATAAATAAAAAAAAGAATGGCCCTGGGGTTTTGACTGGCACGGTAATTTTGTCCATGCGGACATGAGGCTGACTTCAGAGTACGTTTGGTTTTTGGCTGTAAATTTTTGCCATCTTTAGAGTTACCAACCAGCAACCAGAAGCGCAGAGGTTTTTTTCTGCGATGCAATTACGTCGCGTCTGTCAGGATGGAAAAATGGGTACAACTGATTTACTAAAACATATTTATGATATCAATCTGTCTTATTTACTGCTTGCGCAGCGATTAATTAACCAGGAAAAAGCTTCTGCAATGTTTCGCCTCGGTATTGATGAAGAGATGGCTAACGCATTGTCGCAATTAACCTTGCCGGAGATGGTGAAGTTAGCGGAAACCAACCAGTTGGTTTGCCAGTTCCGCTTTAACGATCACGCCATTATTAATCGCCTGACGCAGGAATCTCGCGTGGATGATTTACAACAAATCCACACCGGAATTTTATTATCCAGCCGTTTACTGCGTAACGTTTCTAAAGAAGAAGCACCGGCGAAAAAGAGGGCGATGTAAATGTCCGAAAAAAGTATTGTCCAGGAAGCGCGCGATATTCAGCTCGCAATGGAATTAATTTCTCTGGGCGCACGTTTGCAAATGCTGGAAAGCGAAACCCAGTTGAGTCGCGGTCGTTTAATAAAACTCTATAAAGAACTGCGCGGGAGCCCGCCGCCGAAAGGTATGCTGCCGTTTTCCACCGACTGGTTTATGACCTGGGAGCAAAATATTCACGCTTCCATGTTCTGTAACGCCTGGCAGTTTATGCTGAAAACCGGCATGGCGACCGGCGTCGATGCGGTAATCAAAGCTTACCGCCTCTACCTTGAGCAGTGTCCGCAATCGGACGAGGGCCCGCTGTTGGCGCTGACGCGCGCCTGGACCCTGGTGCGATTCGTTGAAAGTGGCATGCTGGAACTCGCCGACTGCAGAAGCTGCAACGGCAGTTTCATCAACCATGCGCATCAGCCAGTCGGCAGCTTCGTTTGCAGCCTGTGCCAGCCGCCATCACGCGCGGTAAAAAGACGTAAACTTTCTGCAGATTCTGCCGATACCTTTCCACAACTGCTGGATGAACAGGTTAAACGCGCCGTTTAAGTTTGTTCCCATCGTGGAAAGCCATCCAGCAGCGGGTAACCCCCGCTGCTTTTTTTTTGCCCACGATTTGAATAACGCCTGCGGCTCTCTGGCTTAACTTCCACCAACACGTTACGGACGTAAGGATGTTTTTGTGCTGATCTTATTGGGTTATATCGTCGTTGTCGCATCCGTGTTGGGTGGATATATGATGGTGGGCGGTCATCTTGGCGCGCTTTATCAGCCTTCCGAGCTGTTAATAATCGGCGGTGCCGCGATTGGCGCTTTTTTAGTCGGCAACAACGGTAAGTCGATTAAAAAGACGTTAAAGGCGCTGCCAAAACTGATGCGCGGATCAAAATACAACAAAGCCCTTTATATGGATTTGATGGCGCTGCTCTATCGACTGATGGCCAAATCGCGCCAGCAGGGCATGTTGTCGCTGGAGCGCGATATTGAAGATCCGGCACAAAGCGAAATCTTCGCTAATTATCCGCGTATTCTCGCCGATAAACAGCTGGTGGATTTTATTACCGATTATCTGCGTCTGATGGTCAGCGGCAATATGAACGCCTTTGAGATTGAAGCGCTGATGGATGAAGAGATCGAGACCTACGAACACGAATGTGAAGTGCCAGCGCAAAGTTTATCCGCCATTGGCGATGGCCTGCCTGCTTTCGGGATCGTCGCGGCGGTCATGGGCGTGGTGCACGCGCTGGCGTCCGCCGATCGTCCGGCCGCCGAGCTGGGCGCGCTGGTGGCGCACGCGATGGTGGGAACCTTCCTCGGCATCCTGCTGGCGTACGGCTTTATCTCGCCGCTGGCGTCGGTGCTGCGCCAGAAGTGTTCTGAAACCACCAAAATGATGCAGTGCATCAAGGTGACGCTGCTCTCCAGCCTGAACGGCTATGCGCCGCAAATCGCGGTGGAGTTCGGCCGTAAGACGCTTTACTCGACCGAGCGCCCGTCGTTCAGCGAACTGGAGGAGCACGTACGTAACGCGAAGAACCCAGCGAAACAGACTTCGGACGAAAATGCATGAAGAACAGCAACCGTCCCATAATTGTGGTCAAAAAGCGCAAGCATAAAGGCCACGAGGGAAGCCACGGCTCCTGGAAAATTGCCTACGCCGACTTTATGACGGCAATGATGGCCTTCTTTATGGTGATGTGGCTGATCTCCATCTCCAGCCCGCAGGAGCTGGTGCAAATAGCGGAATATTTCAAGACGCCACTGAAGATTGCGATGACCGGTGGCAAGCGCAGCAGCGACAGCGAGAGCCCGATTCCTGGCGGTGGCGATGACGCGACGCGCATACAGGGCGAAGTGAAAAAAGTCGTCGATATGGATGCACAGAAGCGCAAGCTGGACGATATCCGCCTGAACCGCCTGCGCGAGAAGCTGGACCAGCTGATTGAGGCCGATCCGCGCCTGAAAGCGCTGCGTCCGCACCTGATCATTAACATGGTGGAAGAGGGGCTGCGCATCCAGATTATCGACAGCCAGAACCGGCCGATGTTCAAAACCGGCAGCGCCGAGGTTGAGCCTTATATGCGCGACATCCTGCGCGCTATCGCACCGGTGCTGAACGATCTTCCCAACCGCATCAGCCTGGCAGGGCATACCGATGACTTCCAGTACGCGAACGGCGATCGCGGCTATAGCAACTGGGAGCTGTCGGCCGATCGCGCCAACGCCTCGCGCCGCGAGCTGGTGGTCGGCGGCCTCGACGGCAGCAAAGTGCTGCGCGTGGTGGGCATGGCTGACACCATGAAACTGAAAAACCGCGGCGGCAACGATGCCGTTAACCGCCGCATTAGCCTGCTGGTATTGAACCACGACACCGAAGCAGCGATTGAAAAAGAGAACGCCGAGAGCGACGCCGTGCAGGTGAGCGATCCGGCGGCCATTGAAAAGATTACCGCGCCGCCTGTGCCTGAAAGCAGCAGCCCGGTAAACACAGCAGCCCCCTCACAGCCGAGGTGATCCCGTGAGCATGGACATCAGCGATTTTTACCAGACGTTTTTCGATGAGGCCGATGAGCTGTTAGCCGATATGGAGCAGCATCTGCTGGGACTCGATCCCCAGGAGCCTGACTCCGAGCAGCTAAACGCCATCTTCCGCGCCGCCCATTCGATAAAAGGCGGAGCCGGAACCTTTGGCTTTACGGTATTGCAGGAAACTACCCACATTCTGGAAAACATTCTGGATGGTGCTCGTCGCGGCGAGATGCAGCTCAGCACCGACATCATCAACCTGTTTTTGGAAACCAAAGATATTATGCAGGAACAGCTCGATGCCTATAAAACCGCGCAGGAGCCGAACGCGG
>Ga0209371_1000378_pt1 | contig 47784 bp, 39 predicted proteins | sample AgamicAtAmrz_FD_187165 | JGI IMG/M metagenome (GOLD analysis project Ga0209371, IMG submission 187165) | Agave microbial communities from Guanajuato, Mexico - At.Am.rz (SPAdes) (version 2) | ecosystem: Host-associated > Plants > Roots > Rhizosphere | place: Guanajato, Mexico | collected 2012-06-07
GATGGCCCCCAGGAACTGGTTGAACCAGCGCGCCAGCAGGGCGGTTTCGTCGTTGCCGCGCACGTCCAGGCTGCGGGTCAGGTCGCCTTCGCCCTGGGCGATGCCTTCCAGGCCGCCGGCCACGCTGCGGATCGGCTTGACGATCAGGCCGGCGAAGCTGGCGCCGAGGAGCGCGAACACTACCGCCAGCACCGCGGCGATCACGCCGATCTGCCAGGTCAGGCGGGTGGCCTTGGCCATCACTTCGCTGCGCTCGATCAGGCCGATGAAGCGCCAGCCGAGCTGCTCGGACGACCAGACGTTGGCCATGTAGGTCACGCCGTCGAGCTCGACTTCGGCGAAGCCGCTGCTCACCCCGGCCAACGCGCGGTAGCCGTCACCCAGCTCATCGAGGCGCTTGAAGTTGTGGGCAGCATCCCGGGGGTCGACCAGCACGTTGCCGTTGCTTTCCAGCAACATCAGGTAGCCGCTTTCGCCGAGCTCGATCTGCTTGACCAGGTCGGTGAGCTGCTTGAGCGACACGTCCAGGCCAATGGCGCCCACCGGCTGGCCCTGGGCGTCGTCGAGGCTGTGCACGGTGCCCATCAGCACCACGTCATCGGGCGCCCAGTAGTAGGCCGGGGTGCGCACGATCTTGCCGGGTGTGGCCATGGCAGCCTTGTACCAGGGGCGCTGGCGCGGGTCGTAGCTATTGAGCTTGGGGTCATCGGGCCAGACCAGGTAACCGCCGTCCTGGTGGCCCACCTGCAGGTAGGCGGTGGTCGGATGGCTGGTCGCGAACTGGTTCAGCCCATGCAGCAGCGCCTGGTTGCTGGCTGGCAGCGGCACCTGCGCGGCATCGGCAGCGGCGTAGTTCTTCAGGTTCTGGGTGGTGCGCAGCAGATCGCTCTTGGCCAGGTATTCGACGTTCTGGGCGATGGCGTCGAAGAACTGGTTCATCGCATTGTCGATCTGGCGAATCTCCCGGCTGCTGCTGTCGAGAAAGTCGTCCCAGGCCTGCTCGCGCAGGTTGATGACGACCACCATGGCGACCAGCACCACGGGCACGGAGGCGATGGCCGCAAAGCCCCAGGTAAGTTTTTGTTTGATGTTCACGGGTGGTTCCTGCTCGGGCAAGGGATATTGTTATTGAGGCGAGGGCAGTCAGGGGCGGTGGATGCTGGCTCGTGGCCACTTCCATCAACGGGTCGAGCGTACCTTAATGGTATGTGGTATGCCAAATGCGTAGGTAGAACGAGGTCACTCCTGGGGGCCGAGGTTCTGGTTGGCCGCCGCACCAGCCTTGTACGGGCTGGCCTTGTGCATTGGTCGAGCTATATGCAGGCCTGGCCATCGGCGTTCTGCTTTCAGCGCTCGATGGGCAAGCGCAGAACGAGGGCTTGCCCGATCCTACGCCGGGGTTGGAGACCGGGCTCCAGGGGGCTGTGTGCGGGTGTAGAAACGCGGCAGTTCCTACAACTGCGCGGCGCTCCTGCGCTCGCGTGCGCTGGCGTAAACGAACACCGCCACGAACAGGACGCTGAGCAGCACCACGATGGTTGGCCCCGGTGCGCTGTCGATAAAGAAGCTCAGGTACACGCCACTCACCGCCGCGCCGACGGCGATGGCCACCGCGGTGAGGAGCATGGCGCCCATGGTGCGGGTGAGCAGGAAGGCGATGGCGCCGGGGGCGATCAGCAGGGCCACGGTGAGCACGATGCCGATGGCCTTGAGGGCACCGACGATGGTCAGCGACATCACCGCCAGCAGGCCGTAGTGCAGCAGGCCCACCGGCAGGCCGACGGTGCGCGCCTGCACCGGATCGAAGGCGTGCAGGAGCAGGTCGCGCCATTTCAGGCCGATGAAGGCGCTGACCGCCAGGGCGATCAGGCCGCTCTCCAGCAGATCGGCCCAGCCGATGCCGAGCATGTCGCCGAACAGGATATGGTCCAGGTGCACGTCACTGTGGATCTGCGTGTAGAGCAGCAGGCCCAGGCCGAACATGCCGGAGAACACCACCCCCATCAGGGTGTCCTGCTTGATCCGGCTGTTCTCCTTGAGATACCCCGCGGCGATGGCACACAGCATGCCGGCCACGAAGGCGCCGAGGGAGTAGGGCAGGCCGACGATATAAGCGACCACGACGCCGGGAAACACGGCGTGGGCAGTGGCGTCGCCCATCAGCGCCCAGCCCTTGAGTACCAGAAAGCACGACAGCAGGGCGGCGGGAATCGCTACCAGCACGGCGATCAGCAGGGCGTATTGCATGAAGTCGATTTGCAGCGGCTGCAGCAGCATCTCCATGCTCATGTCTCCAGCCGGGCTTGGGCGGCGCGGCGGCGCGCCGCCAGCAGGCCATGTTTGGGCGCGAAGCAGAAAGCCAGCAGGAACACGCCGGTCTGCAGCACGATGATGATCGCCCCGGTGGCGCCATCGAGAAAGTAGCTGGCGTAGGCGCCGATAAAGCTGGACAGCCCGCCGATGCACGCGGCGATCAGCAGCAGGCGTTCGAAGCGATCGCTGAGCAGGTAGGCGGTGGCGCCGGGGGTGACGACCATGGCAATGACCAGGAAGGCGCCCACCGTCTGCATGGCCGCCACGGTGCACGCCGACAGCAGGATGAAGAAGATCGCCTTCAGTCGCGTCGGGCTCAGGCCGATGGAGCGCGCGTGGTGCTCGTCGAAGAACACCACCATCAGGTCCTTCCAGCGCAGCGCCAGCACGGCCAGGGTGATGCCGGCAATCAGCAGCAGTTGCAGGGTATCGCCGGGCGTGATGGCGAGGATGTTGCCGAGCACGATGGTCTGGATGTTCACCGAGGTGGGCGATAGCGAGACCATGAACAGCCCGAGGCCGAAGAACGACGAGAAGATCAGGCCGATGATCACGTCTTCCTTGAGCTTGCTGCGCTGGTTGAGAAACAGCATGGCGCCGGCCGCCAAGGTGCCGGCTCCGAATGCGCCGAGGGCGAACGGCAGGCCGAGCATGTAGGCACCGGCGACGCCCGGCACGATGGAGTGGGCCAGGGCGTCGCCGATCAGCGACCAGCCCTTGAGCATCAGGTACACCGAGAGCAGCGCGCAGACCACGCCGACCAGGGTCGAGACCCACATGGCATTGACCATGTAGCCGTAGGAAAAGGGTTCGAGCAGGCTGGACACTATTGATCCTTGTCGTCGACGCGGCCGCGAATGGTCGACTTGCCGTCGTACAGCACCAGCGGGCGTTCGTCGTCGGTGATGATGCCGATCAGCGGCGAGCTGCGCTGGCCTTCGCCGGGCAGCTCGAAGTGGCGCAGCACGCCGCCGAAGGTGCGCTCCAGGTTCTCGCGGGTGAACACCCGCTGGGTCGGCCCGTAGGCGAGCACGGTGCGCGCCAGCAGCACGGTGCGGTCGCAGAATTCCGGCACGCTGCCCAGGTTGTGAGTAGAGACCAACATCACCCGGCCCTCGTCGCGCAGCTCGCCGAGCAGCCGCACGATGGCGTCCTCGGTCTTCACGTCGACGCCGGTGAACGGCTCGTCGAGCAGAATCACCCGCGAATCCTGGGCCAGGGCGCGGGCCAGGAACACGCGCTTCTTCTGGCCGCCGGACAGCTCGCCGATCTGCCGTTTGCGCAGCTCGCCCATGCCGACCCTGGCCAGGGCGGCATCGACCGCCTCGCGGTCGGCGGCCTTGGGCCGGCGCAGCAGGCCCATATGCCCGTAGCGGCCCATCAGCACCACATCCTCGACCAGCACCGGGAAGTTCCAGTCGACGTCCTCGCTCTGCGGCACGTAGGCGATCAGGTTGCGTTTCAGCGCCTCGCGTACCGGCATGCCCAGTACGCTGATTTCGCCCTGGGCCAGCTTGACGAAGCCCATGATGGCCTTGAACAGGGTCGATTTGCCGCTGCCGTTGACGCCTACCAGGGCGGTGATGCTGCCGCCGGGGCTGCCAAAACTGGCGTCGCGCAGGGCCGTATGGCCGTTGCGGTAGGTGACGCTGATGCCGTCGACGCGGATGCCGTTCAGGCTGTCCTCTTCGTGCAGGGCGTTTGGCATCAGTCGGCCAGCCCGTCAGCGATGGTCTGCGAGGTGACGCGCAGCAGGTCGAGGTAGGTCGGCACCGGGCCATTCGGCTCGCTGAGCGAGTCCACATACAGCACGCCGCCGTATTTGGCGCCGGTTTCCCGGGCCACCTGCTGGGCCGGGGAGGCGGAAATGGTGCTTTCGCTGAATACCGCGGGAATCCGCTTGGCGCGCACCGCATCGATCACCTTGCGCACCTGCTGGGGCGTGCCCTGCTGGTCGGCGTTGATCGGCCACAGGTACAGCTCCTTGAGGCCGAAGTCGCGGGCCAGGTAGCTGAACGCCCCTTCGCTGGACACCAGCCAGCGGCGCTGTTCGGGAATCGTCTGCAGACGCTCGCGGATCGGCCCCACGGTGGATTTGATCAGCGCCTTGTAGGCCTCGGCGTTGCGCTTGTAGGTGGCGGCGTTGGCCGGGTCGTGCTGGGCCAGGGCATCGCGGATATTGTCGATGTAGATCATCGCGGCATCCGGCGACATCCAGGCATGGGGGTTGGGCTTGCCGCTGTAGGGCCCCTCGGCGATGCCGATCGGCTCGACGCCTTCGCTGAGGGTCACCGCGGGTACGCCCTGCAGGCGCTGCAGGAAGCGCTCGAACCATAGCTCCAGGTTCATGCCGTTACGCAGGATCAGCTGCGCATCGCGGGCCTTGAGGATGTCGCCCGGGGTGGGCTGGTAGTTGTGGATCTCGGCGCCGGGCTTGGTGATCGACTCGACCTCGGCGGCGTCACCCGCCACCTGGCGAGCCATGTCGGCAAGCACCGTGAAGGTGGTCACCACCTTGAATTTGCCTTCGGCGACAGCCAATTGCGGCAGCAGGGCTACCAGAAGGGCGGCGAGCAGGGTGCGCAAGCGGATCCGATCGAACATCTCTATCCTCGTATGGCTTGACCAGTCATGGCGTCGGGCGGGTGGCCCGGACAGGGTTGCCACTCTAGCGACAAAACGACGCTAATGAAAACTATTGTCATTAGAGATTTATTTGTGTTGCCCACAGGCGCCGGCTCAGTCAGCGGCGCGCTTCAGCGTAGCCGGGTGAATCAGTGCATGTGAGCAGCCGCGCGCCTGGCAGGTTCAGACAACCGCGGCGCAGCGCTTGCCCTGAATGCAGACCCCGCGTCAGGCGCGGGGTCGTCGGGGAGGGAAGTGGTTCAGCTGCCGCTCTTGATCCTGGTCCAGGCGCGGGTACGGATGCGTTCGATCTTCTGTGGCAGCGGTTCGACGCTGTACAGCGTCTGCTGCGCTTCGGGCGTCGGCGTCAGGTCGGTGTTCGCGCTGATCGCCTTGTCCACCAGGGGCATGGAGTCCTTGTTCGGGTTGGGGTAGCCGAGGAAGTCGCTGATCGGCGCGATCACCTTGGGGTCGAGCAGGTTGTTGAGGAACTCGTGGGCTTCCTCGACGTTCCTGGCGCTCTTGGGAATGGCGAAGGTGTCGAACCAGATCGGCGCGCCTTCCTTGGGCAGACGCCACTCGACCTTGACGCCGTTACCGGCTTCCTTGGCGCGGTTGGCGAACTGGTAGAAGCTGCCCGAATAGCCGATGGCCACGCAGATGTCGCCGTTGGCGATATCGGTCATGTACTTGGCCGAGTGGAAGTAGGTCACGTAGGGGCGCACCTTCATCAACAGCTCGGTGGCCTTCTCGTAGTCGTCCGGGTTGGTGCTGTTCGGCGGCAGGCCGAGGTAATGCAGGGCGATGGGCAGGATCTCGTTGGGCGCATCGAGCATGGTCACGCCGCACTGCTTGAGCTTTTCCATGTTCTCGGGCTTGAACACCAGGTCCCAGCTGTCCACGGGCGCGTTCTCGCCAAGCGCGGCCTTGACCTTGTCGGGGTTGTAGCCGATCAGCACGGTGCCGTACATGTACGGCATGCCGTACTGGTTGCCGGGGTCGTTGGTCTCCAGCAGCTTGAGCAGCGCCGGGTCGAGGTGCCGCCAGTTGGGCAGCTTGCTCTTGTCGAGCTTCTGGAAAACGCCGGCCTTGATCTGGGTGTCGAGGAACATGTTGGACGGCACCACCAGGTCGTAGCCCGAGTTGCCGGTGAGCAGCTTGGCTTCCAGCGCCTCGTTGGTCTCGAAGGTGTCCCAGGTCAGCTTGATGCCGCTGTGCTGCTGAAAGTCCTTGAGGGTCTGCGGCAGCATGTAGTCGGCCCAGTTGTAGACGCGCAGTTCCCGTGCCTCGGCCATGGCGCTGCCGGCCAGCAGGGCGGCACCGCATAGCGCGCTGCCGAACAGACGGTGGAGATTTTTCATGGTTATGTGCTCCGTTGCATGCAGGGTTGTCGGCAGCTTTTGGGGTCAGGCGCCCTCGAAACCTTCCAGTACGTTCACGGCGTTGACGCCGATCTCCTCCACCGCATAACCGCCCTCCATCACGAACAGGGTGGGTTTGCCGAGGCGCGCGATGCGCTCGCCCATGCGCAGGTAGTCGGGGCTGTCGAGCTTGAACTGGGAAATCGGGTCTTCCTTGAAGGTGTCAACGCCCAGCGACACCACGATCACCTCGGGTGCGTACTCGGCGATCCGCGCGCAGGCCTCTTCCAGGGCGGCGCTCCAGCGATCCCAGCCACTGCCGGCGGCCAGCGGCAGGTTGAGGTTGAAGCCCTGGCCGGCACCTTCGCCGACCTCGTCGTGGTAACCGAGGAAGAACGGAAACTCGAAGGACGGGTCGCCATGGATCGAGGCCACCAGCACATCGCTGCGTGCGTAGAAGATCGACTGGGTGCCATTGCCGTGGTGATAGTCCACGTCGAGAATCGCCACCCGCTTGCAGCCCCCGTCGAGAAACGCCTGGGTGGCGATGGCCGCGTTGTTCAGGTAGCAGTAGCCGCCCATCAGGTCGCCGGCGGCATGATGGCCTGGCGGGCGGCACAGGGCGAAGGCGCTGCTGGCACCGTCGCTGATCAGCGCCTGGCCGGTGAGGGCGACCTGGGCAGAACTCCAGGCCGCTTGCCAGGTGCCGGCAGTGATCGGCGCGCCGCCGTCGAAGCTGTAGTAACCCAGCTGGCCGAGCAGGGTGTCCGGCAGCACGCTGCGCAAGGTGCGTGCCGGCCAGGTGAAGGGCAGGATGTCGCCATCGCGGCCCATGGCCGTCCAGCGCGCCCAGGCCCCCTCGAAGAAGCGCAGGTAGTCGGCATCATGGATGCGTTCGACCGGCGCGCGGCCGAAGTCGCGCGGCGCGAGCACCTCACCGAGGCCTTGCTGGCGCACGCGCGCCAGCACATGGTCGGCCCGCGACGGCATCTCGAAACAGGGTTTGAGCTCCCCGTCGATGATTTCACAGCGACCGTGGTGCAGGTGATGGTCATCGCTATAGATCGTGCGCATGCTTGGCCCTCCGCTTGTGGTAGCTGCATTCTTGGTCGCTCTCGGGCGGCAGGGAAATGAGCGGAGCGGCCAAAAAGGGATAGATGTGGCCACCAGATGGTGCCCCGCCGAACCGCATCGGTGCGCCTGGCCGGCAGGCTGACGGCGACTTCGAGCGCCGCCGTCAAGCCAGGGCAGGACGCCGATAGCGGCTTGGCGAGGTGCCGCTCCAGCGCTGGAAGGCGTGGCGAAAACTGGCCGTCTCGCTGTAGCCCAGGGCTTCGGCGATGCGCGCGATGGGCAGGCGCTCCTCGCCGAGCAGGCGCCGCGCCTGCTCGAAGCGCAGCTCGTCGAGCAGGCTCTGGTAGCTGGTGCCCACTTCCTGCAGCTGACGGCGCAGGGTGCGCGAGGAACAGCGCAGCTGGCGCGCCAGGCCATCGAGCCCCGGCGACTCGGGCAATTGACTGGCGAGCAACTGGCGCACGCGGCTGATCAGCGCCTGGTGGGAGAGGAACTCACGGTTCAACTGGTGGCAGCGTTGCAGGGTGTCGCGGTGGGTCACCGGATCGGCCAGGGGCAGGCGCCGGTCCAGCCACTGGCTGTCGAAAACGATCACGTTGTCGGCGGCATTGAATTGCACCGGGCAGTCGAAATCCCGGCGGTACTGGCGCTGGTAGCGGGGCGCCTTGTGGGTGAAACGAGCCCTCGCCAGTGGCAAGGGGCGGCCGAGCAGGTCGTCGCAGATCAGCTTCAGGGAGGCCAGGCAGAACTCGGTATTGAAGGTGGACAGTTCTGCGGCGTCGCGGTAATCGCGGGCTTCGATCCATGCCTGCGCACCATCGCGGCGCAGCTGCAGCGTGAACAGGGTGCCCAGCAAGGCGGGAAAGCTGAACGCCACCTCCAGCGCCTCACCCAGGCTCGCTGCCGACAGCAGGCTGAAACCCAGCAGCCCGTAGGACGACACATGCATGCGCCGGCCCAGCAGCAGGCCGAGATCCTGGCAGCGGGCCGTGGCGTTGCGAAAGACCTGGCGTTCCTGGGCAATGCTGATGCGCATCTCCGGGCGCTGCAGGTCGGCCGGGGCGATGCCGCTACCGGCCAGCAGTTCGTCGATGCAGGTGCCGTCCTGGCAGAGCGTATCCAGGGCCAGCACGACGGCATGAAGGGTGGTCAGGTGGGAGTGCTGCATGGGGGGCACGCCTTCTCGCAACGGGTCCCAGAGTCAGGCAATAAGCATGCCCGTGCCCGGCGTCGCCCGCGCTGGCGTTTCGCTGGGCAACGCGGCGCGCGGATGTAGGAGAAGGTAACGCCGGGTCAGCCTGTAACCGGTGTCGAGCGCAACCGTACCCAGGGCACTTGCCGGCTGTCGCTGCGCTCGACCCCGGCTACAGCGCCACGAACAGCAGGAAGGTGCCGAGGATCAGGCGGTAGATCACGTACGGCAGCATGCCGATGCGATCCAGCGCGGCCAGGAACAGCTTGATGCACAGGAACGCCGAGACGAACGACAGGCCGATGCCCCAGGCCATGTCGCCCCAATGGGCTCCATCGCCCTGTTCGATCAGGTGCACGGTCTTCAGGCTGCCGGCGGCGAGAATCAGCGGGATCGACAGCAGGAAGGAAAAGCTCGCCGCGCTCTTGCGGTCGAAGCCGAGCATCAGCGCGGCGGTCATGGTGATGCCCGAGCGCGAGGTGCCGGGAATCAGCGCGAGCATCTGCGCCAGGCCGATCAGCAGGGCGTGGCGCCAGGTCATGCGGCTCATGTCGGCGTCGCGGCTGCCGTTCACGTCGGCCCACCAGAGCACCAGGCCGAAGACGATGGTGGTGGTGCCGATCACCAGCATGGAACGGGTGTACTGCTCGATCAGCGATTCGAACACCAGCCCGGCCACCGCAGCCGGAACGGTAGCCAGGATGATCATCCAGCCCATGCGGCTTTCCGGGCTGGCGCGGCGCTGCAGCACATGGCCAAGCCAGCCGCTGACGATGGCGGCGATCTGCTGGCGAAAGGCGAGCACCACGGCCATCAGGGTGCCGACATGCACGGCGACGTCGAAGGCCTGGCCCTGGTCAGGCCAGCCCAGCAGTTGCGAGGGCAGGATCAGGTGGGCGGAGGAGGAGACGGGGATGAATTCGGTAACGCCCTGGATGAGCGAAAGAACGAGCAGGTGTAGCCAGTCCATGGGGTTCCTTAATGAGGCGCTGACGGATGCGGACTGCGGGTATGACCCGGCGAGGGCGGATTTTCTCCCTCACAACCTGTCGGTAAGCTGACACACATGCACACAATTTCGTGGCCAGGCCCGATTCGGCTGCGTCGCAGCGCTGCCCTCGGGCCATGAATTTGCTATCGTGAGCGCCCCGCGGGCCAAGCGCACCGCGGCTCCGTAGACCTCCGAGAACTCCCTCCATGCAATCTGCAGCCTCGTCGGCACCCGGCCGGCCCCTGACTCGTAGCGATTACAAGACCTTGTCCCTGTCCGCACTCGGCGGCGCCCTGGAATTCTACGATTTCATCATTTACGTGTTCTTCGCCACCATCGTCGGCAAGCTGTTCTTCCCGCCGGACATGCCCGACTGGCTGCGCATGCTGCAGACCTTCGGCATCTTCGCCGCTGGCTACCTGGCACGCCCCCTGGGCGGCATCATCATGGCGCACTTCGGCGACCTGATCGGCCGCAAGCGCATGTTCACCCTGAGCATCCTGATGATGGCGGTGCCGACCCTGATCATGGGCCTGCTGCCCACCTACGCGCAGATCGGCATCCTCGCGCCGTTGATGCTGCTGCTGATGCGCATCATCCAGGGTGCGGCGATCGGCGGCGAAGTACCGGGCGCCTGGGTGTTCGTCTCCGAGCACGTGCCGGCGCGGCATATCGGCTACGCCTGCGGCACGCTGACCTGCGGCCTGACCACCGGCATCCTGCTCGGCTCGCTGATGGCCACGCTGATCAATAGCGTGTTCACCGCCGAGCAGGTGCTGGACTGGGCCTGGCGTGTGCCGTTCCTGATCGGCGGGGTGTTCGGCCTGTTCGCCATGTACCTGCGCCAGTGGCTGCACGAAACCCCGGTGTTCACCGAGATGCAGCAGCGCAAGGCGCTGGCCGCGGAGCTGCCGCTGAAAACCGTGGTGCGCGACCACCGCGGCAGCGTGGCGATTTCCGCACTGCTGACCTGGCTGCTGTCGGCCGGCATCGTGGTGGCGATCCTGATGACGCCGACCTTCCTGCAGACCCTCTACGGCTTCGATGCAGTCACCTCGCTGAAGGCCAACAGCCTGGCCATCGTCATGCTCAGCATCGGCTGCATCGTCAGCGGTGCCCTGTGCGACCGTATCGGTGCCGGCCGGGTGCTGGTGGTCGGCTGCACGGCGCTGGCGGTCTGTGCCTGGCTGTTCTACAGCGGCCTGCAAGCCAATCCGCAATGGCTGTTCCCGCTGTATGCGCTGGTCGGCCTGTTCGTCGGCACCATCGGCGCGGTGCCCTTCGTGATGGTGCATGCCTTCCCGGCGCCGGTGCGCTTCAGCGGCCTGTCGTTCTCCTACAACATGTCCTATGCGGTGTTCGGCGGCCTGACCCCGGTGGCCGTGTCGCTGCTGGTCAAGTGGAGCCCGCTGGGCCCGGCGTACTACCTGATCGCCCTGTGCGGCGTGGGCGTGATCATCGGCCTGACGTTACTGCGCAAGGGGCGTTGAGTAGCTGACTGCTTCGCACCAGCCGGCCGAGCCGGTATGGTGCGAGCACGTTCACAACGCGATGGAGAAGCCCATGAGCCTTTACGGCGATTACGATTCGCAGAACATCTTCGCCAAGATCATTCGCGGCGAGATGCCTTGCTACAAGCTGTACGAAGACGACGACGTGCTGGTGTTCCTGGATCTGTTCCCGCAGTCCTTCGGCCATACCCTGGTGATCCCCAAGCGCGCCGAAGCCCGCAACCTGCTGGAGATCGACGCGGACAACCTGACCAAGCTGACCCTGGCGGTGCAGAAGGTCGCCCGCGTCCTGGCCGACGAGTTGCAGCCCGATGGCGTGCAGATCGCCCAGTTCAACGGTGCGCCTGCCGGGCAGACGGTGTTCCATATCCACATGCACGTGATTCCGCGCTTCAGCGAGCAGGGGCTGCACGCCCACGCCAGCGGCAAGGCCGACCCGGCCGAGCTGGAAAAGCTGCAGGCCAGGCTGGTCAAGCGCTTCCAGAGCGCCTGAGCGGATTGGCCCAGTGGGGGCAGGCCATGCGCGCGAGAAAAATCGCGGGCATGGCCCGCTCCCACGCGCATTCATCTCTACGCTGAACCTGCTGACGCAAAATGCCTACTCGCCCCAGATTATGTGGGAGCGCGCCATGCGCGCGAAAAACCTTGGGCATAAACTAGGCCTCCCCGGCTGCTCCCCACTGAGCGGTGGCTGAGTGTTTTTCGGATGGGCAAGGCGCTTGGCGACGACACCCATCGCTCCTGATCAGCAGCGAAGGCTGAATCACTACCCGCTATCACGCGCGCCGTTTCAGCCACTGGCTCAGCCATTCATAGCCGCTGACCAGCAGGATGCCGCACAGCACCAGCAGGGCACCGAGGATGAAGTTGGCCTCCAGCGGCTCGCCCAGCAGCACCACGCCGAACAGGATGCCGAACATCGGCGTCATGAACGACAACACCCCCAGGCGTGACGCCAGGTAGTTGCGCAGCAGCCAGAACCAGGCCAGGAAGCTGGCGAACGACACCAGCAACGCCTGGAAGATTAGCCCGCCGACGGCGATAGGCGTGGGATTGAAACGCAGCTGGTCGGTCACCGCGCAGGCCAGAATCAGCAGCACGAAGCCGCCCAGCAACTGGTAGAACAGCGTCTGGGTGACCGGCGCGTTGGACAGCCGTGAAGCGCGCACCACCACGGTGGTCGCGCCCCAGGCCATGGCACCGAGCAGGCCGAGGACGTCGCCATACAGCTGGCGGCCGGCATCCGCCGTTTCCACACCGCCGGAACGCCCGGCGAACGACACCACGATGCCCATGAAGGCAATGCCGATACCCAGCCACTGCAGGGGCCGCAGGCGTTCGGCAGGCAGCCGCCAGTGCAGCCCCAGCGCCGCGAAGATCGGCGCCGTGTAGAGAAAGATCACCATGTGCGAAGCGCTGGTGTGGCGCAGCCCCTCGCCAACCAGCATGAACTCCAGGGCGAACAGGAAACCGACCACCAGCCCAGGCCGCCAATTGCCGGTACGCACCCCGAGCCCGTCACGTCGCCATAGCATCAACAGGGCCACCAGCAGCGCGGCAATACCCGAGCGCAGAGCCAGCATCAGCACCGGTGCCACATCGTCGGCGGCGGCCTTGAGCACCACCTGCTGCATGCCCCAGATCATGCACAGGCCAACCATCAGGCCGCCGGCCAGGCCATCGATGTTCTTGCGCGTGTCCATGAGGGTCGCTCGTTGAGATGTGGGGCGCCATTATGGTGCTGCCGCCTTGCGCAAGCCAGCGCGACCAGGGCGATGGATTTATTGCACGCTTATGGCAATGTGCTTGTCTGTGAGCAGAGCCTGTTGCTCGACATCCCGTGACTCTCCGGAGAGACCCCATGCGTCTGACCTATGCCGTACTGCCCCTGCTGCTCCTGGCCGGTTGCTCGTCCTATCAGGCCGACCCCGACAAGGTCACCGACATCCCGACCGAGCGCCTGCGTGCCTATCAGGCGCCGGTACAGGGCGGCGGCGAAGTGCTGGTCACCCGTGATCTGGGGCTGATGGGCGGCGGCTGCTACGTGGCCGTACTGATCGACCGCAAGCTGGCGGCGCGTATCGCCGTCGGTGAACAGGGCCGCTTCCAGGTGCCGGCGGGCAATCGCATCGTCGGCATCGCCGCCGACAGCGAAGACCAGACCCTGTGCGGCAAGGGCCGCCTCAATCGCGAGGTGCTTGTGAAGGTTGAGGCGGGCGGTGTCACCAATCTGCGTATCGTCAGCCAGAACCGTGGCGGCTTCGACATTCTTCCCGAATAGGCAAGGTAGAATCGTCCTTCACTCGATACCGCACAGGATGTGCCCGTGAAGGATCTACCCATCGCAATCGTCGGCGCCGGCACCGCAGGGTTGGCCAGCGCCATTCTGCTGGCCCGCCAGGGCTGGCCGGTTACTCTCTACGAACGCGTTGCCGAGCTGCAGCCGGTGGGCGCCGGCATCCTGCTGCAGCCCTCGGGGCTGGCGGCGCTGCGCCACCTGGGACTGCTCGATAAATGCACCGCGCTTGGCGCGCCGGTCAGCCGCCTGTTCGGCACCTCGGCCTGCGCCCGGCGGGTGATTCTCGACACCCGCTATGCCCACTGGCAGGCCGATTCCTTCGGCCTCGGCATTCACCGCGGGGTGTTGATGACCGCCTTGCTCGGTGCGGCACGTGCAGCCGGGGTGACCATCCGTACCGGCGTATCGATTTCGCGCTTCGTGCAGGCGCCCACCCATGTGCGTCTGCTTACCGACGATGGTCAGGGCAACGAGTCGGTGCTGGGCGAACACGGAGCCCTGATCCTGGCCGACGGCACCCGCTCGCAGCTGCGTGCGCAGATGCAGGTGCGCCAGGTGGTCAAGGCCTACCCCTGGGGCGCGTTGTGGAGCATCGTGCCGACTCCGGAGGACGCCGACTCCTCCGACCTGCGCCAGTGGTACCGCGGCTGCTCGCAGATGTTCGGCATCATGCCGACCGGCGTGACCCACAGCCAGCGGCAAACCAAGCTGAGCAGCCTGTTCTGGAGCCTGCCGGTAGTCAATCACGCTGCCTGGCAGCAGGCGGGCCTGGAGGCCTGGAAGGATTCTGTGCGCAAGCTGGCAGGCGAGCCGGCCGACGCCTTTCTGCGCGCCATCGAGTCTCCGGAGCAGCTGATGCTGGCGAGCTACGCCGACGTGCGCATGCACCAATGGCATGACCGCCGGGTGCTGGCCATCGGTGACTGCGCCCATGCCATGAGCCCGCAGCTGGGGCAGGGCGCCAACATGGCCCTGGTCGACGCCGTGGCGCTGGCCGATGCCCTGGGTACTTGCGGCCAGGCGCAGGCTGCCGATCCCGGGGCCTGCTTCGCCGCCTATGGCGCGGTACGCGGTGCTCACCTGCGTTACTACCGCCAGGCCAGCCGCCTGTTGACGCCTTTGTTCCAGTCGCACAGCAGCGTGCTGGCGGTGCTGCGCGACAGCGCGCTGTTCGTGGCGCGGCATCTGCCCATGGGCCGCCAGCATGCCGTGACCACCCTGGTTGGCGCGCGTACCGGCTGGCTGTTCTCGGGCAAGGGTGCGGCGCCGCTGCATGCCTGGCGCAAGCCAGCTCCGGCAGAGCCGGTGCTGGAAGCGACTTCGGCCTAAGCGGTGGCCCGGGTCTTCTGCACGTGCCAAGCCCAGAGGAACACCAGGAGGCCGGCCACTGCGGTCGCCGCGCCGATATAGCCGGTCGAGGTCCAGCCGAAACCGGCGCTGATCGCCAGGCCACCGAGCCACGGGCCCAGGGCATTGGCGATGTTGAAGGCGGCATGGTTGGACGCCGCGGCGAGCGTCTGGGCGCCGGTGGCCACGTCCATCAGGTGGGTCTGCAAGGCTGGTGACAGGGCGGCGATGGTGCCCAGGGCGAGAATCGCCGGCAGCACCGTCCACAGCGAGTGGGTGGCGGTCGGCAGCACCAGCAGTACCAGCGCGCTCCACAGCAGGATCCAGGCTACCGACTTGAAGCGCAGGCGGTCGAACAGCCAGCCGCCGGCCATGTTGCCGAGAATGCAGCCGACACCGAATATCGCCATGGCCACCGGAATCATCCCCGGGCTGACCCGGGTGACTTCCAGCAGGGTCGGCGCCATGTAGCTGAACACGCAGAACATGCCGGCAAAGCCGATCGAGCCGATGCCCAGTGCCAGCCAGATCGGTGCGCGATTGAAGGCGCGCAGCTCGTTGATCGGGCTGCTGCGCACCTCGCTGCGGTCCAGCGGCAGGAGCAGGGCAATCATCGCCACGGTGGCCAGCGCAATTACGCTGACCAGGGCGAAGGCGAAGCGCCAGCTGGCGCTCTGGCCCAGCCAGGTGGCCAAGGGGTTGCCGACCAGAATGGCCACGCTCAGGCCCATCAGTACCCGACTGACCGCCTTGGCGCGCTTGTGGGGCGGTGCCATGGAGGCTGCGACCAGCATGGCGATACCGAAATAGGCGCCATGGGGCAGCCCGGCAAAGAAGCGAAACACCAGCAGCGACAGGTAATCGGGCGCCAGGGCGCTGGCCAGGTTGCCCACGGCGAACACGCCCATCAGCAGCAACAGCAGGTGCTTGCGCAGCAGGCGCGAGCCCAGCAGGGCGAGGATCGGCGCGCCGACCACCACGCCCAGGGCGTAGCTGCTGATCACATGGCCGACCTGGGGTTCGCTGACGCCCAGATCCTGAGCCACGTTGGGCATCAGGCCCATGATGGAGAATTCGCTGGTGCCGATGGCGAAGCCGCCCAGGGCCAGGGCCAGTTCGATCAACAGGATCGCCCCGGCGCTCAGGCGCGGGGCGGCGTGGGCGGGGCCACTCATGGTTTACCTCATCGGGGGCGACGGATCAGGCGGGGCATTATTCACGCATTGGCAGGCCGAGAAAACCTCGTTGGCCTGCCCGGCATTCAGCGATAGCGCTGCAGGATGGCAGTGAACTCGCCGTTTTCCTGCATTCGCCGCATCGCCTCGAGCACTGCCTGGGTCGGTAGGTCGGGCGCGTCGCGCACCAGACACGCCACCTCGTCGCGCGTCAGCTCGTGGACTTCGTGAAGCTTGTCGGCCTCGCTGCGGCCTCGGTTGAACCACAGCAGCGCCAGTTCGTTGCTGATCGCATAATCGTAACGTCCGGCTGCCAGCTTGCGCAGTACCAGACCCTGGGTTCGCGCATCGTTGCGCCGCAGCTGGCCGTTGTCGAACAAGGCGTTGAGGGTCGGGTAGTTGAAGCCCAGTACGGTGCCGATGGACTGCCCGGCGAGGCCCTCGGGGGCGACCGGTTGCGCGGAGCGGCTGACCAGCAGGTCGCGCTGCACCATGAACGGGGCGCTCCACAGGTATCCGGGATAGCTGTCGGTCAGCCAGTCCGGATTGACGTAACAGCGCACGTCGATCTCCCCGTTCAGCAGCGCGCGGTGCACGCGCATGCGCGGCAGCACCAGCAGCCGGGCCTGGCGGCCGACCTTGTCGGCGAGGCTCATGGAGAGATCACGGAGTATGCCGTCGACTGCCTGGCCATCGCGGATCTGCACCATCGGCATGACACCGCTCTCGATGATGGAAAACCGCAACGGATCTTCCTCGGCCAGGGCGGTGCCGCTCATCAGGGCAAGCGGCAAGGTGAGCCAATACGCCAGATGGCGGCGAACCAGGCGGGAAAGGGTGGTGTCGCACACAGAAGTGGTCTGAAATCTGGTCATCGGTCGCTCGCGTATGCTGAACGTTCGCCCATTGCAGAGCACGAAATTTTCAGATTACTGTTTTAAAAGGCTTTTTATGTGGTTCGATTGAGTCGGCTTATTGGTTTGATGCTTTCAATCAATGGGCTCTTTGGTCCACATGGGGCTACTATCCCTCCTGTAAATTTTTCAACCCTCGAAGGAGTTCACAGATGTCTTTGATTAACACTCAAGTTCAGCCGTTCAAGGTCAATGCCTTCCACAATGGCAAATTCATCGAAGTCACCGAAGAAAGCCTGAAAGGCAAGTGGTCGGTACTGATCTTCATGCCGGCAGCCTTCACCTTCAACTGCCCGACCGAGATCGAAGACGCCGCCAACAACTACGAAGCCTTCCAGAAGGCCGGTGCCGAAGTGTACATCGTTACCACCGACACCCACTTCTCCCACAAGGTATGGCACGAAACTTCGCCAGCCGTTGGCAAGGCTCGTTTCCCGCTGATCGGCGACCCGACTCACCAGCTGACCAATGCCTTCGGCGTGCACATCGCTGAAGAAGGTCTGGCACTGCGCGGCACCTTCGTGATCAACCCGGAAGGCCAGATCAAGACCGTCGAAATCCACTCCAACGAGATCGCTCGTGACGTGGCCGAGACCCTGCGCAAGCTGCAGGCCGCTCAGTACACCGCTGCCCACCCGGGCGAAGTGTGCCCAGCCAAGTGGAAAGAAGGCGCTCAGACCCTGGCTCCTTCCCTGGACCTGGTCGGCAAGATCTAAAAACGGCCGGGAAACTACTACGCGTCGTCGAAACCAGGCTCGGGCTCGTCATTTACAGCTCGTAAACTCCTCGCCCGAGCCTGATTTACTCGCTGGCGCTCGCCCTTCGGGCCAGCCTTTGGCTGTTACTCCCGATGGTCGTTGCGCCTTGCCTCGACACCGCTCGCTACGTTTCCCAATCCGTTTTCCGCGCTGACCAATCATCCGCTGATTCTGGAAGCGCGCCCGAACGCCCGGGCGTAACCCGTCCGGGCGTTTTATTGCCCGAATTTCGTCATTGAGGACTCGTATATGTTGGACGCAACCCTTAAATCCCAGTTGAAGGCGTACCTGGAGAAGGTCAGCCAGCCGTTCGAGATCGTCGCGTCCCTCGATGACAGCGACAAATCTCAGGAGCTCAAAGGCCTGCTCGACGATATCGTCAGCCTGACCGACAAGATCACCCTGAAGACCGACGGCACCGACGCCCGCGTACCGTCGTTCGCCCTGAATCGCCCGAACGGCAACATCAGCCTGCGTTTCGCCGGTCTGCCGATGGGCCACGAATTCACGTCGCTGGTGCTGGCCCTGCTGCAAGTCGGTGGCCACCCGTCGAAGCTCGCCGCCGAAGTGATCGAGCAGATCCAGAACCTGGAAGGCGAATTCAACTTCGAGACCTACTTCTCGCTGTCCTGCCAGAACTGCCCGGACGTGGTGCAGGCGCTGAACCTGATGGCCGTGCTCAACCCGAACATCCGCCACGTCGCCATCGACGGCGCGCTGTTCCAGGATGAAGTCGAGTCCCGCCAGATCATGTCGGTACCGAGCATCTACCTGAACGGCGAACTGTTCGGCCAGGGCCGTATGGACGCCGAGCAGATCCTCGCCAAGATCGACACCGGCGCTTCGGCCCGCGATGCCGAGAAGCTCAACGCCAAGCAAGCCTTCGACGTGCTGGTCATCGGTGGCGGCCCGGCCGGTGCTGCAGCAGCCATCTACGCCGCCCGTAAAGGCATCCGCACCGGCGTCGCCGCCGAGCGTTTCGGCGGCCAGGTGCTCGACACCATGGCCATCGAGAACTTCATCTCGGTGCAGGAAACCGAAGGCCCGAAACTGGCCCGCGCCCTGGAAGAGCACGTCAAGCAGTACGAAGTCGACATCATGAACCTGCAGCGTGCCAGCGCGCTGATCCCGGCCTCCAGCGAAGGTGGCCTGCATGAGGTGAAGTTCGAGAGCGGCGCGAGCCTGAAAGCCAAGACCGTGATTCTGTCCACCGGCGCACGCTGGAGGGAGATGAACGTGCCGGGCGAGAAGGAATACCGCAACAAGGGCGTGGCCTATTGCCCGCACTGCGACGGCCCGCTGTTCAAGGGCAAGCGCGTGGCGGTGGTCGGCGGTGGCAACTCCGGCGTGGAAGCGGCCATCGACCTGGCCGGTATCGTCGCCGAAGTGACCCTGCTCGAGTACGACAGCAAGCTGCGCGCCGACGCCGTGCTGCAGAAGAAGCTCTACAGCCTGCCCAACGTCAAGGTGATCACCAGCGCGCTGACCAGTGAGGTGAAAGGCGACGGCCAGAAGGTCACCGGCCTGGTCTACAAGGATCGCAACTCCGATGCGTTCATCCCCGTAGAGCTGGAAGGCATCTTCGTGCAGATCGGCCTGCTGCCCAACTCCGAGTGGCTCAAGGGCTCGGTGGAACTGTCGGACCGCGGCGAGATCATCGTCGATGCCCGTGGTGAAACCTCGCTGCCCGGCATCTTCGCCGCCGGCGACGTGACTACCGTGCCGTACAAGCAGATCGTCATCGCCGTGGGCGAGGGCGCCAAGGCTTCGCTGAGCGCGTTCGATCACCTGATCCGTAGCTGATCCGCCGCTGCACATGAAAACGGGCCCAGCGGGCCCGTTTTTTTGTGTTCCGCAGAGCTTGGGGGATGGTGACACCGGACTGGCGAGTTTGTGTGCGCATCACTTACTAGCTTGGCACTATCCATTACCGCGTCTACTGAACCATTATGTTGCGCCCCTTACGGGCGCCACACCTTGACTCGCTTCGCTCACCCTCCGGGCCAGCCTGCGGCTGTTACTGCGCTTCGCTACGTCTCTTTGCTTGCCCAAGAAAGGTGTGCCAAAGAAGGGCACCCCGACATCCGGGTTTCGCTGCGCGAAACTTCCCTCGCTCCGGCGCCGCTCCGGGGGCCGGCTTACATGGGCCATCCCTGGCCCATTAAGCCTCTCGCCGCATCCCTGCGGCTCGTCCCCCTACACGACACCTCCACTCGGCCTCCTGACGGGACCGGAGTGCGAGCTTGCGAGATTTCCACGGGTTCAAGCTCGGCGGCGTCTGTTTTTGCCTTTGCTTTTGAGCTGCGATCTCACAGGCGACGCCCAAGTCCCCTTCAGGAGGCCGAGTGGAATCGCTGTGTAAGGGGCCGGGCGGGTAGCCATGAGCGGCATGGATGCCGCGAGAGCTGCGATGGGCCAGGGATGGCCCTTCGTCAGTGGGCCGCATCCGGTCGTGCCCCTGGAACAGTGATGGAGCGAGGGAACCCCGGCGCAGCAGGGCGGGGGCGCCTAGCCCGGATGGTGGGGTGCCCTTCTCTTTGGTTACTTTCTCTTGGGCAAGCAAGAGCTACGAAGCGCAGCGAAGTAACAGCCGTAGGCTGGCCCGAAGGGTAAGCGCAGCGAATCAAGTGACTCGCCCGTAAGGGGCGAAACCTATCAGACCAGGCGGCGGGTTAATGGAGAGTGCCAAGCCATCGGCAACTAACACAAACTTGCCAGTCCGGTGCCAAGACTGACGCTCCCGAGATTCTACGAAGAACCTTTTCCTGCCATACGCGCGGCTCAGTCGGTGTCTTCGTCACGAATCAGCACGAAGCTGCTGCCGTGTTCGTCATCCAGGCGCTCGCAAACGAAATACATCTCCACCTTGCCCGCGTTCATGGCGGCCAGCAGGTCGCCAGCCTGGGGCGTGAAAAAGCCCTTGGCGCCGGGCTCGGCTTCGCAGGCGATCAGCGCCGTGAAGAACAGTGCCGGGTCGATGCCGTCGAAGTAATCCTCGCGCTCGGCGGCGTCCCACTCCCGGGGCGGCTCGAACGGGCCGGTGAACAGTACCTTGGCGTCGCCCAGGTCCTCTTCCTCGGCGTCCAGGTCGTCTTCGTCCGGGCGGTAGACCGTGCAGTCCAGCGCGTCGGCGGCGTCCAGCACGTGCTGGCGGTTGGGGTCATCGGCTAGGGACACGTTGGCTCCGGCTCTCAGTGAAGGAAGGCGCCAGTGTGCGGCGCAGCACCGCGCGCTGCAATCGTCGCGTCTGCATTTCCTCGGCGTCGGGAACCTGCGATGCTGCCGCCACCGTGAACACAGCAACGAGAACAGCCATGAAGATCAGCTCGGATTTCGACAGCGGCAATATCCTCGTGCAGGACGCCAGCGACCCGCACAAGGTGCTGCTGGCCATGCGCAAGGATCTCAATAGCGACCACTTCCAGTGGTTTCATTTCCATGTCGAGGGTCTGACGCCGGGCGCGCGCCATGACTTCAGCATCACCAACGCCGGGCAGTCCGCCTACAGCCATGCCTGGACCGGTTACAACGCGGCCGCCTCCTATGATCAGCAGACCTGGTTCCGGGTGCCCAGCCGCTTCGACAATGGCGCGCTGAACTTCGGCCTGGAGCCCGAGCATGAGCAGATCTGGTTCGCCTACTTCGAGCCCTACAGCCGTGAGCGCCACGCCGCGCTGATCGAACGGGCACTGGCATTGCCAGGCGTCGAGCTGCAGGCCAGCGGGCGCAGCATCGAGGGCCGTGACATCGAGCTGCTGCGCGTGCACCGCCATGGCAGCGCGAACCGCAAGGTATGGATCATCGCCCAGCAACATCCGGGCGAGCACATGGCCGAGTGGTTTATGGAAGGCATCATCGAGCGCCTGGGTGACTCGACCGATAGCGAGCTGGATTCGCTATTGCAACAGGCCGATCTCTACCTGGTGCCGAACATGAACCCCGATGGCGCCTTCCGTGGCCACCTGCGCACCAACGCGGCAGGGCAGGACCTCAATCGTGCCTGGCAGTCGGCGAGCGCCGAGCGCAGCCCGGAAGTGCTGTTCGTCCAGCAGGCGATGCGCGAGATCGGCGTGGATCTGTTTCTGGATATCCACGGCGACGAGGAAATTCCCCACGTGTTCACCGCCGGTTGCGAGGGCAACCCTGGCTTCACGCCGCGCCTGGAGGCGCTGGAAAGCGAGTTTCGCCAGCGCCTGGTGGATAGCGGCGCCGAGTTTCAGACCCGCTTCGGCTACCCGCGTAGTGCGCCGGGCCAGGCCAATCTCAACCTGGCCTGCAATGCGGTCGGGCAGGAATTCGACTGCCTGTCGTTCACCCTGGAAATGCCCTTCAAGGACCATGACGATACGCCGAACCCGCGGACCGGCTGGAACGGCCAGCGCTCGATGAAACTGGCCGCCGACATGCTTGGCGTGGTCGGCCAGATGGTCGACCGCCTGCGCTGATCAGGCCTGCTCGTGCAGGCTGCCGGGTTCATCCTGGGTGGCCTGCAATTCCTGAAGAATCTTCATCTTCTCGGCGATTTCCCGTTCGGCGGCGGCGCGCTGTTCAGGCAGCATGTTCTCCAGGTCTTCCTCGGTGATGCCGACCTCCTTGAGGATCTTGTCGCGCATCTTCTCCGCCGGCGTCATGGCCATGTAGGCCATGAACTCATCCCTGGCGCTCGGCTTGGACGGGGCCTTCTGCTCATCGCTGGCCGACAGCGTGCCGGTGTCCTGCAGGGCGTCTTCGCTCGCCTGATGGGGCGAGCTGTTGAGGGTCACGAGCATCCGTGCGAAGGCTTCGTCATAGGCCTGCTGGTGGGCGTTCGCCTCATCGCTCCTGAACGTCGGCGCGACCCGCCCGTTTTCCCGTGGCTTGCCGGGCTCGGCGAGCAGTGCTGCATCGCTGCTCTTCTTGAAATCCAGTTCCTCGGCGCGGGTGCGCTGCAGGGACGTGGCCATCGTGTAGGGATTGAGCGAACCGATGATGCTCATGGCGGGCCTCCTTGTCGTGAGCTTCTGGCTCAGCAAGGCCCGTGCCACTGCATCTCAATAAAGTAAGTCGCTGATATTCAAGTATATCTTTCATGAGGCTGACGCTTGGCGGGCAGCGCGTTGCCACCGGCGGCAATGCGCTGCCGGTGGTCTTTCAGCCAGGTGGATCGAAAAGACCACGCTGGGCAAGGGCAGGCAGGCGTTCGCTCGAGGTCGGCTGCTGTACAGGTGGTGCCGGCCGCCGAGCCATGGGCGGCAGCACTGGCGTTTGCGGCACGCGACTGCGCTGCACGTGCCACCAGCCAGGCAGCAGGGCACGTACTTCGGGCAGGGTGAAGCGGTCGTCCATCAGGTGCACCACACCTTTGTCCTGCGGCGTGCGGATCACCCGCCCGGCGGCCTGCACGACCTTCTGCAGGCCGGGATACAGGTAGGTGTAGTCGTAGCCGCTGCCGAACATCTCGGCCATGCGCAGCTTGATCTGCTCGTTGATCGGGTTGATCTGCGGCAGCCCCAGGGTGGCGATGAACGCGCCGATCAGCCGATCCCCCGGCAGGTCGATGCCTTCGCCGAACACCCCGCCGAGTACCGCGAAGCCGATTCCCTGGCCGCCGGGCTCGAAGCGCTCGAGAAATTGCTGACGCTCGGCCTCGTCCATCTGCCGGGCCTGCACCCAGCGGGTGAGCTGCGGGTGCTCGCGGTCGAACAGCTCCAGCACCTGCTGCAGGTAGGCGTAACTGCTGAAGAACGCCAGGTAGTTGCCCGGGCGCTCGGCGAACTGCCGGGCCATCAGCGCGACGATGGGCGCCAGGGAGCGCTCGCGGTGCTGGTAGCGGGTCGACAGGTTGCTCACCGCCTGCACCTCGAGCTGCGCGGCCTGGAAGGGCGACTCGACATCCACCCAGGGCGTTGCCTCGGGCAGGCCGAGCAGGTCGGCGTAATAGCGGGCCGGGCTCAGGGTGGCGGAAAACAGCGTGGTGCTGTGGCTGTCCTCGAATCGCGGTGCCAGAAAGGGCGCCGGCACCACGTTGCGCAGGCACAGCACCGAGTGGCTACGGCCACGGCCATCCGCCTGGCGGCTGATATCGAACAGCGAGTGGGGGCCGAAGGCCTCGGCCAGGCGGCAGAAGGCCATGGCGTCGAGGTAGAACTGCAGCAACTCGCCATCGTTGCCGGTGGGCTGGTCGGTCAGGTGATCGGTCAGGGCGCTGACCGCTTTTTGCAACGACAGGAGCAGCAGATCCGGCGGCTGCGGGTAGGTCTGGTAGTCCTTGCTCTGCTCCTTGTGCAGCTGCTTCCAGTGCCGGCTGATGCGCGACAGCACCGCATTCAGGCCCTTGGGCGCGTTGCTGCGCATGGCCTCGAAGCGCGCCTGGTCGAGTTCGGCGCTGTACATGCGCCGGGCGCGTTCGATCAGGTTGTGGGCCTCGTCGACCAGCAGCGTCACCCGCCATTCGTTGATCAGGGTCAGGCTGTAGAGCAGGGCGCTGAGGTCGAAGTAATAGTTGTAATCGCACACCACCACGTCGGCCCAGCGGGTCAGTTCCTGGCTCAGGTAGTAAGGGCAGACTTGGTGCTGCAGGGCGATCTCGCGCACCGCGGCCTGGTCCAGCCAGACGCGCTCGACCGCGGCCTGGCGCGCAGCCGGCAGGCGGTCGTAGAAGCCGCGGGCCAGCGGGCAGGACTCGCCATGGCAGGCCTTGTCCGGGTGTTCGCAGGCCTTGTCCCGCGCCACGTGTTCGAGCACGCGCAGGGGCAGTGATTCGCCGCGCAGAATATCCAGGGCATGTAGCGCCAGTTGGCGGCCCGGGGTCTTGGCGGTCAGGAAGAACAGGCGATCGAGCTGCTTTTCCGGGAACGCCTTGAGCTGCGGAAACAGCGTGCCCAGGGTCTTGCCGATGCCGGTGGTGGCCTGGGCCATCAGGCAATGGCCATCGCGTGCTGCGCGGTAAACGGCCTCGGCCAGTTGCCGCTGGCCATGGCGAAAGCCGGCGTGGGGAAAGCGCAGTTCGGCCAGCGCGGCATCGCGGCTCAGGCGGTGCGCCTGCTCCCGCTCGGCCCAGGTGATGAAGCGCTGGCACAGGGTCTCGAAGAAGGCCTGCAGCTCGGCGGCCGTGCGGCTTTCGCGAAACAGGCTTTCCTTCTGGGTGAGCACGTTGAAGTACACCACGGCCAGGTCGATCTGCGCCAGGCCGCGGCTCTGGCAGAGCAGCCAGCCATACACCCGCGCCTGGGCCCAGTGCAACTGGCGGTGGTTTTCCGGAATGCGGCTGACGTCGCCGCGATGGGTCTTGATCTCCTCGAGCAGGTTGCCCTGCGGGTCGAAGCCGTCGGCGCGGCCACGCACCTGCAGCGAGGCGTATTCGCCGGCCAGCGGCACTTCTGACTCGTAGTGCTCGCCGCGCCGGGCGACCACCGTGGCATGCCCGGCCATGCCCTCCTGGGCGGTGGGCGAGGGCGTGAAGCGCAGGTCGAGATCGCCACACTTGGCGGTGAATTCGCACAGGGCGCGCACCGCCACGCGGTAACTCATGCTGGCGCCCACTGCACGTAGCAGACGTCTACCGGCATGCCGTGCTCGGCGCAGAACGCCAGCCAGCGGCGCTGGTTGTCCTGCAGGCGATCGCCGGGGCCTTTCACTTCGATCATCCGGTAGCGCTTTTCCTCGGGCCAGAACTGGATCAGGTCCGGCATGCCCGAGCGGTTCGCCTGGACATCGCCCAACAGGCGGCGAAACCAGGCTTGCAGGTGAGCCGCCGGCAGGCAGTCCAGGGCCTGTTCGAGCAGGGTTTCGCTGAGTACTCCCCAGTGCACGAACGGCGACTGGATGCCGAATTTGTCACGGTAGGTCTGGCGAATGCTGTCGCGGTAGCGATGGTCGTCCAGCTGCGCCAGGTACTCGGCGAACAGCGTACGCCGGCGCGGGTAGAATTCCGCGCTCAGCAGATCCGCGGGGCCATGCTGGAACGGATGAAAGAACGCGCCGGGAATCGCGGCGAAGATCGCTGGCCAGCAGAGCAGGCCGAACAGGCTGCAGATCAGCGTGTTCTCGACGTAATGCACCGGCGCCTCGCTGCAGTGCAGATGCTGTTGCACCAGCCGCTCGACTGTCAGCATGGGCGTTTTCGGCAGGTGCAGATCCAGGCGCGCGGGGGGCTGCACCTTGCCGCGTTTCTGCGCTGGCAGGCCCAGATGACGGGCCAGGCGCACCAGTGCCCGTTCGGCCAGCTGCAGTTCGCCATCGCTGACCGGTTCGGCCACGGCCTGGCTGGCCAGTTCGAAGGCCTCGCGGTGCTGCAGGGTGCGCTCCAGCACGCGGATGCAGCGCTGCCGCGCCGCGCCGTAGCCACTGCTGGCGTACACCTGCAGCGCCAGGTCGAAGTCGGCGCCGCGCTCCAGGTGCTGGCCGATGCGAAACAGCAGTTTGGCGCGACGTTCGGCGATGTAGGGGTTGTCGTAGCGACGGGCGTCGATAAGGGCGAGCAGCTCGTCGCTGACCTCGCCGGCTTCGAAGGCTTCGCGGCAGCGCTGCAGGTGCAGGTAGTCGTCGACGTCCTCGCGACAGCGCAGGGCCCGGGAGTCCGCCGGAAAGTCGACCCGCTCGTAACGGAAGATACCCAGGTCGGCGAGCACGAATTCCGACCATTCCTGGCGCAGGTTGCCAAAGAACATCAGGCGCAGGCGCTCGCTCAGGTCATCGATGGTCAGGCTGTAGAGCACGTCGTCGAGGGCCGGGCACCAGGCGGCGAACGACTGGCTGGCCGCGAACTGGGCGGCCAGCTGCTGGGCCAGGTCATCCTTGCGGGCGCGTCGGTCGCTGAGCTGCGCAGTGAAACTGGCGACGATTTCGTCCTTGCGCAGCAGGGCCAGCAGCACATCGAGTGGCAGCGGTGCATCGTCGAGCACCCAGCCATTGGCGATCAGCGCCGCGGCGGCCTGCCGGCAGCAACCGATTTCCTCGTAATTGAGCTTGCTGGCGCGAAAGTGCACGCCCTTGCGCATGATCATCCGTACCAGCAGGGCCTGGGCCCCCCAGTCCAGCGCATCGAAGGCCTGCAGGAAGGCCTGTTCGCGGGCATCGAGCAGGTCGGCGTGGCGATCGCCGATCCAGGCCAGGGCCTTGCGAAAGTTGTGCAGGTAGTAGAAACGTGGATCAATGCTTGAAGACATGGGGCAGGCAGGGTACTGTTTTTTTATACAGATATCAGGCCGCCCGTCATCTGGCAATCGCCACGGGATGGGCGGATGGTACAACTCACTGTCACTCGGCATCGGTCGCGGACTACACTGCACCTCCATCGCCGCCTGGAACGGGCCACCATGAACAGCCAGTTTGCGCCTCTCTCTCCAGGCACCCTGACCGAGCGACACTACGAGATGCTGGTTCAGGCGGTCGTCGACTACGCCATCTTCATGCTCGACCCGGCGGGGGTCGTGGTGTCCTGGAACGCCGGGGCGGCGCGCATCAAGGGCTACGCCGCCGGCGAGGTGATCGGTCAGCATCTGTCCATTTTCTATACCGACGAAGACCGCCGCGCCGGCAAGCCCGGCTACCTGCTCGACCGGGCGCTGCGTGAGGGCCGTGCCCAGGACGAAGGCTGGCGGGTGCGCAAGGATGGCACGCGCTTCTGGGCCCTGGTGGTGATCGATGCGATCCGCAACGAGCAGGGTGAACTCATCGGCCTGGCCAAGATCACCCGCGACATCACCGACCGCCGCGAAGCCGAAGGCCGCTATGACGCCTTGCGTGCCCAGCTGTTCCAGGCTCAGAAGCTGGAGGCCCTCGGGCAACTGAGCGGCGGCATGGCCCACGACTTCAACAACCTGCTGACCATCATCCTCAGCGCCGCCAAGCTGGCCAGCCGTACCGACGATCCACAGCGCCTGGCCAGCCTGCTGGACAACATCCAGACCGCTGGCGAGCGCGGCGCGCAGATGACCCGCAACCTGCTGACCTTCGCCCGTTGCGAGCCCAAGCCCAGTCGCCTGGTCGACCTCAACCGGTTGCTGGATGCAGCCTCCACCTTCATCAGCCAGGCGCTGCCCAAGAGCATGACCCTGCAGATGCAGATCGATGACGGATTGCACCCCGTGCAACTGGATCCCAGCGAACTGGACATGGCGCTGCTCAACCTGATTCTCAACGCCCGCGATGCCATGGGCGGCGTCGGCACGGTGCAGTTGCAGGCGGGCAATCGCCAGTTGGCAGGGGAGGTCGATGGGCTGCACGGTGCGTTCGTGGCGATCGCCGTGGCCGACCAGGGCTGCGGCATCGATCCGGCGATCCGTCCGCGCCTGTTCGAGCCTTTCTTCACCACCAAGGACACCGGCAAGGGAACCGGGCTGGGCCTTTGCCAGGTCTATGGGTTCGCGCGTCAGGCGGGCGGAGCCGTGCAGGTCGAGAGCGTCAACGGCCACGGAACGACCATGATTCTGTATTTGCCGGCGTCCTCCGGTCAGTCGGCAGATGCGCAGGCATGAACATGGTAGTATCGCCAATCACTTTTTCAGCCAGCGCTGCGGGGTTTGGGTGACCCATGTGTCAACCCAGGCCATATTTGCGTAATTTCGACTGAGGCAAGCCAGATCTTGGAACAGCTACAACGCCTTCAAAGTGGGATCGAGGGACTTGACGCTCTATTGAAGGGCGGTCTGGTGGCCGGTGCATCCTATATCGTTCAAGGGCGCCCCGGCTCTGGCAAGACGATTCTCGCCAACCAGGTCGCGTTCAACCATGTGCGCGACGGGGGCCGTGTTCTGGTGGCCACCCTGTTGGCCGAGTCCCATGAAAGGCTCTTTCAATTCCTTTCCACGATGAGCTTCTTCGACCCCAGCAAGGTCGGCGCGGAGATCCAGTTCGTCAGCGCCTTCGACACCCTGGAAAACGAGGGGCTCGACGAAGTCGTCAAGCTGCTGCGCCGCGAGATCAGTCGCCAGAAGGCCACGCTGCTGATCGTCGATGGTCTGCTCAATGCCCGCTCCAAGGCGGAGAACCAGATCGACACCAAGAAATTCATCTCCGAGCTGCAGGGTCATGCGGCCTTCGCCGGTTGTACGGTGCTGTTCCTGACCAGCTCGCGGCTGGACGACGGCAGCCCCGAGCACACCATGGTCGATGGCGTGATCGAGTTGGGCGAAGAACTGTTCGGTGCCCGCTCGGTGCGCCGCATCCACCTGCGCAAGACCCGTGGCAGCGGCGCCCTGTCCGGCCTGCACGAGTGCGAGATCACCGACGACGGGTTGGTGATCCACCCGCGTCTGGAAAGCCTGTACAGCCAGCCGAGCCAACCCGACAGCGAAACCCTGGGGCAGATCTCCAGTGGTATCCCGAGCCTGGACCGGATGATCGGTGGCGGGCTGTCGGCCTCCTCGGTCACCCTGATCATGGGGCCTTCGGGCGTGGGCAAGACCACCCTGGGGCTCAACTTCCTGGCGCAGTCCACCGTGGATGAGCCGGGCCTGCACTTCGGTTTCTACGAGACGCCGCAACGTCTGCGCCTGAAGGCCGAGGCCTTGGGTATCGACCTCGGCGCCCTGGAAGACAGCGGCGCGCTGCACATCCTGTGGCAGCCCACCACCGAGGGGCTGATCGACGGCCTGGGTGCCAAGGTCATCGAGGCCGTGCGTGACAAGGGCATCAAGCGGCTGCACATCGACAGCCTGGGCGGTATGGCCCGTGTCGCCACCGGTAGCGCGCGGCTCATCGAGTTCTTCAGCGCACTGATGAATCAGCTACGGGCCATGGGCGTCACCGTGTTCGCCACCTGGGAAATGCGTGACCTGTTCGCTGCCGAGATCAATGCGCCGGCTCCAGAGCTGTCGAGCATCGTCGACAACCTTATCCTCATGCGTTTCGTGGAAAAAGACGCTGAACTAAAGCGGCTCCTGTCCATCCTTAAGATGAGGGACAGCCGTTACGATCCCTCGCTTCTGGAAGTGGTCATCAGTGATCATGGTATTGAACTCAGCAAGGCCTTTAGACATGCGGCGGGTGCGCTGTCAGGCAATGCCGTCCCTGCGCAGGACGCCTGAGCCATGTGTGCCTGACCGAGCCGATAAACTATGACAACCATCTTGATAGTCGACGACGAATACCTGATTGCGGATATTCTCGGCTATGCCATGGAAGACGAAGGCTACATGGTGGTGAAGGCCAGCAATGGCCGTCGCGGCCTCGAGGTGCTCGACCGTGAGCGCCCCGAGCTGGTGATCACGGATTTCATGATGCCGGTCATGGACGGTCTCGAGTTCGCCCGGGCCATTCGCGCCCGGCCTGGGTCGGCTGATCTGCCGATCATTCTCATGAGCGGCGCCCAGGGCAGTGTCGGGCGCGCCAGCCCGGAACTGTTCGCCGCGGTGTTCGACAAGCCCTTCGATATCAATCAGGTCATCGCCAAGGTCAGGGAGCTGATCGGCCCGAGCTGATCGTACCCATCCGTCTGGTGCCGGTGACGGCACGGCAACCCGTTGCTTCTCGGTTTCACAAGCGGAACGCCGCATGGCCGTGGCGGTCGAACGCTGCGCAAGCCCAGGCGCGTGTCTATGCGCCCGAAACAGTCGTGTCTCGAGAGTGCGAAATCCATGGATGAAGGTGTAGGGCGGGCATCGGTCGATGCCAGGTTGCCCGTTGCGATGTCGGTCTCGCAACGGAGCCGGCGGGATCATCCGGGCGTCGGTGGGCAGGGTCTTGCCAAGCCTGCCCGAACGCTGCCTCGCAGCGCAGGCGCCGACGCGCGGGGAGCCTGTCCGTGCGCATCCTGATCTGCAGCGACGACCCCCATCAGCTCTTGCCGCTGCTCGCGCCCCTTGGTGCCACCTGCCGGGCCTTCAACAATCTTGCCGAGACCCTCGATGCCGCCGGTGACCGCGGCGATGTCCTGCTGCTGGCCGAACAGCGGCTCGACCCACAGGACCAACCGCTGCTCGCCAGGCTCGCCGCGTCGACTGTTCCCGTGCTGCTGCTCGGCGCTGCCGACGCCGAGCCGATGGCGCCGCTGCCCGCCCACGGCATCGCGCTGGTGGTGGAGCGGCCGTTCACGTCCCGTGCCTTATGCAGCGCTTTGCAGGCCCTCGAAGGCGGTCGACGTCGGGATGCGGCGGCGCGCTCGCCTGACGAGGAACTGGCCCGGCAGCAGAGCCAGCGAATGGACGCCGTCGAGTCGGTGGTCGACGGGGTCGCCCACGACTTCAACAACATGCTCACCGGGGTCATCGGCGCACTCGACATCATGAAACGCCAGGTGGCCAGCGGGCGTTTCGATGACCTGCCACGCTTCATCGACGCCGCCAGTATTTCCGCCGACCGCGCCAGTGCGCTGACCCAGCGCCTGCTGACCCTTTCCCATCGCCAGCCGCTGGCAGCGCAGCCCATCGAAGTCGAGCCGCTGCTCGCCGCCCTCGAGGCGTTGATCCGGCGCTCCATCGGTGATGGCATTTCCCTGCATGGCGACTATCAGCATGGCACCGTGCGCGTGCTGGCCGATGCGCGACAGCTGCAGAACGCGGTGCTCAACCTGGCCGTCAATGCCCGTGATGCCATGCCCGGTGGTGGGCAGATCCACCTGCACACCTCCCTTGTCGATCTGCAACAGGAGAACCGTGCGGCCCTGCCGGACCTGCAGGCCGGCCAGTATCTGTTGATCGCCCTGTCGGACACCGGCAGCGGCATGAGCAGCAAAACCCTGGAGCGGGTCTTCGATCCCTTCTTCACCACCAAGTCGGTCGGCCGGGGTAGTGGCCTGGGGCTTTCCATGGTGCATGGTTTCGCACGCCAGAGCGGCGGCCAGGTGACCATTCACAGCGAGCCTGCGGTAGGCACCACGGTGCGTCTGTACCTGCCGGTGGTCGATGGCCCGGGCCGCCAGGTTCGACAGCCGGCCGACCAGGCACCGCCTGGGCAGGCGCGCATCCTGCTGGTCGAGAGCGATTCGTCGGTGTGCCTGCTGGTCGGCGAGGTGGCGGCCGAGCGCGGCCATGGGCTGATCAATGCCGCCGAGCCACTGGCGGCGCTCGAGCTGCTTCGTCGCGAAGCGTTCGATCTGCTGATCGCCGATGTCAGCCTGCCCGGTATCAGCGGCGTCCAGCTGGCGCAAGCGGCTCATGGGCTGCGCCCCGGACTGTCGGTGCTGCTGGTCGCCGCGGCGGCGGATATCGGTCAGCTGGCCGCGGCGCCTGCGCTGAAAAGCATCGCCAAACCATTCTCCCTGCGCGAGTTGGGCGAGACCCTCGACGAGCTGCTGCCAGGGCCATCCTGACCGCTCGCAACGCCCTGCCACGGCCTTTCGGCAACTTTTTTCACGCAAAGCATGCGGATGCGGAATCAAAGCGTTGCTCCGTAGTCCTAAACCCTGACAACGAATAGCGGCACCCCAGAGCGCCGCCTCCAACACCCTCGAAACACCGGGTTGGATGTCGAACCGTTGCAGCACCAGACGCCGTTTTTCGCGCTGCCCTCTACCCGAGTAGGCAGCTGCAGGACGGGTGGTTGCCAAGGGAAGGGATGCTGCAGCCTGCACTGCCTCGACAAGCATTGGCGGGCGTGCAGATGCCTGTGGTTCGGCTTAGAACTGCCAGCGTCCATCAATCGAGTGTCGCCGTACCGTTACGGCGATTGTGGGGGAGATATTAACCATTGAACGGTAATCACAGCCTATGAAAATGTTGAAGGAATCCCTCAAGAAGGTCTTGCCGCGGGACAGTATCGATAACCTCAAGACCTTGCAGAAGAGACTCGCCATGGGCTGGATCCGGGCGTTGTCGCGCTCGGCCATGTTGCGCCGTTTCCATTATTCGTTCTTCTCCTCGGCCTTCGACCGGGAAGCCTATGCAGTGGTCGTCGGCCACCTGCAGCATGAGCAGAACCTGTCCGGCGCCGAGCCGGTGAACTACTTCCTGCGTCGCGCCGTGCACCGCATCGAGAAAGGCCTGATCATGCAGCCGCGGCGTCAGGTGTTCGCCCTCGACTACATCAACGATACGGTCGACAGCTACATCGCCTCGCTCAATGGCAACGTCGATCGCGACGAGGTCAGCTGGGCCCACGACGTGCTCGCCGAATACTTTGCCGTCACCGGCGACCACCCGGTGCTCAACCGCGCCCGCGAGAAGTTCGCCCGTTTCGAGCGCCCCAGCGGCTCGCCCGAAACCCTGCGCCACCCGGATGCCGAGCGTGTGCCGTTCGCCGCCGACGTGAGCACGCCGAGCGTCGATTTCACCGCCATGCGTCAGCTGGCGATGAAGCGTCGCTCGGTGCGCTGGTACCAGCAGGGCCGTCCGGTGCCGCGGGAGGTGATCGACAAGGCCGTGGAAATCGCCGTGCAGTCGCCGAGCGCCTGTAACCGCCAGCCTTATCGCTTCGTGGTGTTCGATGACCCCGCCTCGGTGGCCCAGGCGTCGCGCCTGCCCATGGGCGTGGCCGGCTTCGATCATAATTTCCCGGCCATCGTCGCCGTGGTCGGTCGCCTGCGCGCCTATCCCCATGTGCGCGACCGCCACGTGATCTACATCGACGGCGCCCTGGCGGCAATGTCCTTCATGTTCGCGCTGGAGACCCAGGGCGTGTCGTCCTGCTCGATCAACTGGCCGGACATTCCCGAGCGTGAAGAGGCCGCGGCCAAGCTGCTCAAGCTCGACCCGGACGAGCGCATCGTGATGTTCATTTCCCTGGGCTACGCCGCCGATACCGGCCTGGTGCCGTACTCGCAGAAGCTCTCGCTGGAGGAAGCCCGCAGCTATATGCGCCTGGAGTCGCCCGCTCGATGAGTGCCTCGCGTGTCCAGGAGGGCATGAAGTACCTCCTCAACTCCGGCTGGATGCTGGCCGAGAAATTCCTCATGCTGGCCATCGGCCTGGCCACCACGGTGGTGCTGGCGCGCTACCTGGGGCCCGAGGATTTCGGTTACCTGAACTACGCGCTGGCGCTGCTGGGCCTGCTCAGCATCGTCGTGCACCTGGGGCTCACCGGCCTGGTGGTCAAGGAGCTGCGCAGCAACCCGGACAACGAGGACCAGATCCTCTCCACGGTATTCGTGATCAAGGTGGGCTGCTCGGTGATCGCCTTCGCGATCATGATGAGCACCTACCTGTTCGGCAACGACCAGAACTTCCTGGTGCTGCTGTTCACCGCCCTGGCGCTGTTCTTCACCCCGTTCGAAATGCTCATCGATTGGTTCCAGGCGCGGGTACAGGCCAAGTATGCGGCGGTCGCCGGCTTCGTCGGCCAGCTCGGTGGCAATGGCCTGAAGATGATCCTGGCCATCGCCGGCGCCGGCCTGGTGTACATCGCCCTGGCCCACGTGGTGGTGGTGATGGTCACCTCGGCGATCCTGGTCTGCTACGCGGTGATGCTCAAGCGCGATTTCCGCTTCGACTTTTCCTGGCCACTGGGCAAGACGCTGCTCAAGAAGAGCTTCCTCATCTTCCTGGGCTCGCTGTCGGCGGTGATCTACCTCAAGGTCGACCAGATCATGCTGCAGTACATGCTCGGCGAGTACGCCGTGGGGGTGTATTCGGCGGCGTCGCGGCTGTCCGAGGCCTGGTACCTGATCCCGACCATTCTCATGGCGTCGGTCTTCCCGAAGATGATCGACCTGCACAAGACCGACACCGCCGGCTACAACCGCTTCATGCAGGTGGCGCTGGACGTGCTGTTCTTCATGGCCTTCGCCCTGGCCGTGGTGGTGTTCTTCCTCTCCGACTGGATCGTGCACCTGCTCTACGGCGCCCAGTACGTCGACGCCGGGCCGGTGCTGGCGATCCATATCTTCGCCGCGACCTTCGTGTTCATGCGCGCGCTGTTCAGCAAGTGGATCATCATCGAGGAAGCCTTCATCTTTTCCCTGGTCACCCAGGGCCTCGGCGCGCTGAGCAACATTGTGCTCAATTACTACCTCATCCAGAGCCACGGCGTGGTCGGCTCGGCCTGGGCGACGCTGATTTCCTATTCCATCGCCGGTTACGTGAGCTTGCTGCTGTCACGCAAGACACGGCCGCTGTTCATCATGATGACCAAGAGTATTTGCCTGCACGTGTTCATTAGCGTGCCCCAGTTGATTCGTGAATTCAGGAGAGGGTGATATGTACGTCGAGATTCGCAAGGCCGGTTTCGTCAACAAGGGGGCGGCACTGATGCTGCACGCCGCCCTGCAGCAAGTGCGCAAGAACCTGCCAGCTGCCAAGGTGGTGATGGAGCCAGGCCGGGCCAAGAGCCCTTATCCTTATTTCAACCGTGCGTCCCTGGGGCTGTACCAGAAGGCCTGGTTGTGGCGCAAAGGCATCCCGTTCGGTGACCTGGCGGCGGTGGTACCGGCCGGTATCCGCGAGCAGTACGGCATCGTGCTCGACAAGGAAATCAACGTGGTGCTGGACGCCGCCGGCTTCGCCTACAGCGACCAGTGGGGCCCGGACCTGTCCGAGGAGCTGGCCCGCTCCAGCAAGCGCTGGAAGAAACAGGGCTCCAAGGTGATTCTGCTGCCCCAGGCGTTCGGGCCGTTCCGCGATCCGCGTAGCCGCGAGGCGGTGAAGGCGTTCGTCGACAACTGCGACCTGATCTTCGCCCGCGAGCAGATCTCCTACGACTACCTGACCGAGATCGTCGGCGAGCGCGACAACATCAAGATCGCCCCGGACTTCACCAACCTGATCACCGGCCCGGTGCCGGACTACTTCGACCCTGAGATCCACCAGATCTGCCTGGTGCCCAACTGCCGTATGCTCGACAAGACCGACGACAGCGTCGCCAAGGGCTATGCGCCGTTCCTCGAGCGCGCAGCCAAGGCACTGGTCGAGCGTGGCGCCAAGCCGTTCCTGCTGATTCATGAAGGCGAGGGCGATGCGCGCCTGGCCGAGCAGGTTTCCAGAGCGGTAGGCGGCCTGCCGATCCTGCGTGAGACCGACCCGCTGGCCATCAAGGGCATCCTCGGCGCCTGCCGTGGCACCCTGGGCAGCCGCTTCCACGGCCTGGTCAGTGCGCTGTCACAGGGCGTGCCGTCGCTGGCCACCGGCTGGAGCCACAAGTACCAGATGCTGTTCGCCGACTACGGGTTCTCCGAGGGCGTGCTGGACATCAACCTGAGCGACGAGGAGCTCAACCGCGCCCTCGACAACCTTACCGATCCGGTGCAGATGCAGGCGCTGTCCGCGCGCTTGAACGCGCACTCCGCGGAGCTGAAGACCCGCACCCAGGCGATGTGGAACGAGGTGTTCGCGCTGATCGAGCAGGGCCGCAACGTACGCAGCGAGAAGCCGGTTGCCGTGGCGACAGGTCGTTAAATGGATAAAAGCGATGCAGCCTCCGCTGCGTCGCCTTTTCCAGCGAGCCAGACCAAGGTTCTTCGTTCTGTAGAGGAACGCCTGGTTGATATCGGACTGGTAAGTTTGTGTTTTTGACGCCGTTGCGGTGTATGCAGACATTCCCTGTTTCGCCCCTTCGGGCGACTCACTTTTCTTTGAAGTGCGCAAAGAAAAGTAAGCAAAAGAAAGCGCACCCCATCATCCGGCCCTGGCTGCGCCAGGGTTCGTTCGCTCCATCGTTGCTCCGAGGGTCGGCTTACAAGGACCATCCCTGGCCCTTTAAGCGGGGCCGCCATCGGTATCTCGCGGCATCCATGCCGCTCGCCCCTCTACGCAACGACTCCACTCACCCTCCTGAAGGGGACATTCGCGCGCGCCTGCACGAACGGGCATGCTTTTTAGGGTGCGGGATAACATCCAGGTCAGCCCAAGGCTGACTCCATGTTCAAGCACCCAAAGCTCCGTGAATTGCCTTCGGTTCAGGGGGGCGTGCAGAGCCCGTCCAGGAGGGCGAATGGAATCGTCGTGTAAGAGGTTGAGCGGCATGGATGCCGCGAGAGCCGCGATGGGCCAAGGATGGCCCTTCGCGGCGGGCCTCTGGAACGGCGATGGAGTGAGCGAACCCCGGCGTAGCCGGGGCCGGATGATCGGGCGGAGGGTTTTGGTTACTTTTGCCCGCAAAAGTGACTCGCCCGACAGGGCGAAACGGGAGACGTCAGCAGAACGCTGATACGCAGCATGAGTGCCGAAATCTCCGGCGCACGCACACTGATTTGCCAGTCCGGTGCCAAGACGGATTTTCTTGAGCGACCGCGAAGCACAAAAAACGCCCGGACGATCACTCGTCCGGGCGTTCTAATACCGGTAGTCGACCTCAGGATTTGCGGTCGTAGGCGCCTTGCTCGCTGACCGCGACCTTGCTGTCGCGACCGTTACGCACGATGTAGTAGAAGAACCGCGGAATGCCGATCACGTAGCGGGCGAACAGCCGGCGCGGCTCCATGAGCAGGCGATAGGCCCATTCCATGCCGACCTTGCGCACCAGTTCGGGCGCACGGTTGAAGCGCTGAGCGGCGAAATCCAGGATCGCGCCACCGCAGATCATCAGCGCAGGGCGGCTGAGGTTGCGCTGCAGGGTGACGGCCACCTCTTCCTGGCGTGGCATGCCCATGCCCATCACGATCAGCGGAATCTTGCCCGGCTGCAGGTGCTCAAGAACGAATTCCAGGTAGCGCTCCACGGGCTGGAAGCCGTCGATGGCATGGTAGTCACGACCGCGGAACAGGGCATTGGCGCCTTCGTCGGTCCACGGCTCGCAGGTACCCATGGCGAACAGCTGATACTGGTTGCTGCGCTCGCCCCGCAGGGCGTGCTCGATCAGCGCCGGAATGAAATCGGTACCGTTGAGGTTGGCGCCGGGCGCCAGGCCGTTCAGCTGGCAGGCCAGCTTGATGCCGATGCCATCGCGCAGCAGATGGTTGATCTGCAGGAAGTGGCGGCGTGCGCGCTTGTCCTGCTGGATCAGGTTGTAGCCATGCTGGTTGAGAAAACCAACGATGGTCGGTTTCTTCGGACTGCTCAAGTCTTCGAGCAACGGCGTCACATCATGTTCTTCCAGCAACTTCAGTTTGTGAATAACGGGGTCGTACAGGAGTTTGGAAGTTTTCACGGGCGAGCCTCGTTGTCGGAAAGTAGGAGAATTATCCGGAGTGTGTTCACGTGGGCTTCGCGCTTTGCTTGTTCTTGTAGAAAGTCCGTTTGATAGCGAAATGGGTGGCATTCCTTGCCCCATCGGGTGTGAACTGGCAGAGCCATGGGAGAGGTGGCGAACCACCCGGCGAAGGGGCCCCAGGGGGGCCCGGTGATGGGTGCCGGCGCAGTGAGCGCTGGCCCGGCCTCAGGCCGCGGAAACCTTGAGTTCCTTGACGCGGCCATAGTTGTCGGAGAAGCGGATGATATCGTCTTCGCCCAGGTACGTCCCGGACTGCACTTCGATCAGCTCGAGCGGAATCATGCCCGGGTTTTCCAGGGCGTGGATCTGACCGATCGGAATGTAGGTCGACTGGTTTTCGGTGACCATGTAGGTCTCGTCGCCATTGGTCACCTGGGCGGTGCCACTGACCACAATCCAGTGCTCGGCGCGGTGGTGGTGCATCTGCACCGACAGCTTGGCGCCCGGCTTCACGGTGATGCGCTTGACCTGGTAGCGCGCGCCATTGTCGATGGAGTCGTACATGCCCCACGGGCGGTACACTTCGCGGTTGTTGAGGTGCTCGCACCGCTCCTCGCGCTTGAGCTGCTCGACGATGCGCTTGACCTCCTGGGCCTTGTCCTTGTGCGCGACCATGACGGTGTCCTTGGTCTCGACGATGATCAGGTCCTCGACGCCGACGGTGGTCACCAGGCGGTAGTCGGCGTGCACGTAGTTGTTCTGGCTGTCGTGGCTGAGCACGTCGCCCTTGTGCACGTTGCCCTGTTCGTCCTTGTCGCTGACGTCCCACAGCGCGGACCAGGAGCCGATATCGCTCCAGCCGGCATCCAGGGGCACCATCACCGCATCTTCGGTCTTTTCCATCACCGCGTAGTCGATGGAGTCTTCCGGGCAGGCGGCGAAGGCCTCCTTGCCGATGCGCACGAAGTGCATGTCTTCTTCGCTCTGCGCGGTGGCGCGGCGGCAGGCGTCGAGAATCTCCGGCTGCCAGCGCTGCAGCTCTTCGAGGTAGCGGCTGGCGCGGAACATGAACATGCCGCTGTTCCAGAAGTGCTCGCCGGAGGCCAGGTAGCGCTCGGCGGTTTCGCTGTCGGGTTTCTCGACGAACTTGGCGACGGTGAAGCCGCCTTCACCGGCGGCCGCACCTTTCTGCAGGTAGCCGTAGCCGGTTTCGGCATGGGTCGGCACGATGCCGAAGGTCACCAGTTTGCCGGCCTGGGCGAAGGGCAGGGCGGTTTCCACGGCGCGGTGGAAGGCGTCGACGTCCTTGATCAGGTGGTCGGCGGCGAGGATCAGCAGCACCGGGTCGTGTTCCTTTTCCAGTGCCTTGATCGCGGCCAGGGCAACCGCCGGCGCGGTGTTGCGGCCTACCGGCTCGAGCAGGATGCTGGCGTTGTCGATGCCTAGGGTGCGCAGCTGTTCGGCGGCGAGGAAACGGTGCTCCTCGTTGCAGATCAGGCACGGCTGGCTGACCTTCAGGCCGTCCAGGCGGCGAATGGTCGCCTGCAGCATGGACAGCGAGTCATCGGCGATCGGCAGGAACTGCTTGGGGTTGAGTTGGCGCGAAAGCGGCCACAGGCGCGAGCCATTACCGCCGGAAAGAATGACAGGAATCATCGTGGAGCTCCTCCCATGAAGAGTGATTGCCGAAGTTTGAATTCCCTGAGCAGGATCGGCAGGATCAGGAACGCGTCGCGGACGTAACGGCCGACCAGACGGCGTGGTTCGGTATAAGCGCGGTGCAGCCATTCCAGCGAATAACGCTGCATCCACATCGGAGCGCGGCGCAGCTTGCCGGACAGGAAGTTGATCGAGGCGCCCACGCACAGGCCGATGCCGACGGCCTGGTCGGTCTCGAAGATCTTGTGGGCGAGAATTTCCTGGCGCGGGCAGCCCACCGACAGCACCACCAGGTGCGAGGGGTGCTCGACGACGAAGGACAGGCAGGCCTGGATCGCTTCTTCGCTGTCGATGAAACCCATCGGCGGGTTGTGGTGGTGGAAGCTGATATTGGGAAAGCGTTCACGCAGCCGGGCGATGTCATCGTCTTCGCAGCCGATGATGGTCACGTCCCAGGCGCGCTCCTCGGCGATGCCGATCAGCTCGGCGGTCAGGGTGCTGCCGGGGATGGCGTCCTCGACCGGCACCTTGAGCATGCGCAACAGTGGCAACAGCACGCGGCTGTCGCAGATGCGGTGACGCGCCACGGCGTAGGCGCGCTTGAGGTCGCGGTCGGTTTCCAGCTGCACCACGTGATTCACGTTGGGCGTCACGACGTAGCTGTACTTGTCGGTGCTGTGCTCAACCAGGTCCTCGATCAGGCGATCCTTGGTGCCAGCGTAGAACTCGATGTCAAAGGCCTTCATCAACACCTCTTTGCGCCACTGGCGCGTATCACGGACGGGCAACGGCTGTTGTTGCTCGCGATTCATTTGCCCAAGGCCGCTTTCAGCAGTTTGCTGTGGGTATGCACGTAGTGCAGGACATACAAAGAGATACTGTGCAACGGCGATAGTTTCATGACCTCCCGACGAATGCGCATGTCTTCCTTGAGCGCGTCGAAACGACGGCTCGTGGAAACCCCGGTGGTGTCGAAAATGCACAGCGGCGAATCGATCTTCAGCACGTCGCGCTGGTGATCCTGGCCCTGCAGGAATTCGACGATCATGCAGTAGTCCGCCGAGAGCTTGAAATCGTCGCGAAAGCGCACGTTGCGCAGCCGCTCGTTCTCGAAGTACATGGCCTGGTGGCTGGACGGCATGCCCAGCACCAGGTGCTCGATCTTCTTCGCCTTCTGCGGGGTGAGGCGACCTTCGGCGTTCTGCAGGTAGTAATCACCGTAGACGTAACGTGGCTTGCTCTGTGCCTTGTCGATGGCGTCGGCGACCTTCTGCAGCACGTTCTCGTCGTAGAAGAAGTCGCCGCTGTTGAGGAACAGGGTGTAGCCCTCGGTCGCCGAGCCCTTGATCAGGCCCTTGTTCATGGCGTCGTAGAGGCCCTTGTCACGCTCGCAGGTGATCTCGGCGTAGGGCTCGTCGATGGTCGCCAACCACTCGGCGCCGCCGTCCGTGGAGGCGCCGTCGACGACGATCCAGCGGAAGTTGCGGTAGGTCTGGGCAGCCACACTCTGGTAGGTCTGCTTGAGACCCTCCAGGTTATTCCAGTTGATGGTTACGATACTGAATTGGGTCATGGCGTGTGCCTCTGATCTCACGAGTCGGGGATGCTTGCGCGGCGTAGGCGCGGGAGTAGTACAGGAAGCAGGCGGCGCCGATGCCCAGAATATCGCCGCCGTACATCAGGGAGTTGGACAGGAACATGTTGAGCATCTGGAACCAGAAGATCAGCTGGAAGGCGCTGAGCAGCGGGCCCTTGTTGGGGCAGCGCTTCATGATGCGCAGGTAGCCGACGTAGAAGATCAGCGCGATCAGCGGCGTGAGGAACCCGTAGCGGTAGTACACGCCGAAGATGCCCACGTCCGACAGGTAGAAGTGCGGGTTGTAGAGGGCGCTGAAACCGCCTTTCCACTGCAGCGACAGCGAGCCCATGCCGATGTACAGGTTGTCCGCCACCGCGCCGATGATGATGGACGTGGTGTTGTCGCGCACGCCCGGCCCGGTGGTGGCTTCGTCGAGCAACGCCTGGAACTTGTCGAACTGGGCGTAGTAGAACTCCGGGAACATGAAGAACGAGGCCACCAGGATGGTCGCGGCCAGCAGGCCCAGCTTGAGCAGCGAGTCGATGCGGTCGCGGAAGATCCACAGGCCGGCCAGGCACCAGATGATCATGGTCTGGCGGGTCTGCAGCACCAGCCACAGGTAGGACGCGAAGAACAGCAGGGTGCAGACCTTGGGCAGCGAGATACGGTCCTTCATGCTGTACATCAGCATGAAGGCGCAGATGGTCACGTAGCTCGAGCCGATGCGGAAGCGATTGGGGCGCAGCAGCACGTCGCCGGCGTCCTTGGCATCCACGGTAAAGGACACGTTGGTGTTTTCCGGGATGATCCCGAAGTAGTAGCAGTAGCCGACGAAGGCGCAGGCCAGGCCCGAGTAGAGAAAGAAGGTCTCCAGGTGCTTCTGGGTGGGCGCGGTCTTGATCATCAGGAACAGCGCCGGGAAGAACACCAGGTAGGCGAAGCTGCGGCGCTCCTCGAGCAGGCCGTAGATGAACGGCTGGTCGAAGTTGAGCTCGGCCATGATCGCCGAGACGACCGGCAGCACCAGGCCCATGAAGATGATCCACAGGCTGGTCTTGGACTGGTAGATACGCTTCCAGACCAGGAACAGTGCCCCGGAGGCGCCCAGCAGCCCGAGCAGCCACAGCTCGCGCAGGTAGGGGATGCCAGCCTTCTTGTCGTCGGTCAGAAAGAAACAGGCCGAGTTCAGGACAAACAAGATCAGCAGCAGATTGCGGTATGCCAGGAGTTGCTTGAACAAGCTCGCCTTCCCATATCGAAATTGTCTTGGCTCGCAGGCGCCGCCGCGTAGGCGTGGCTCGCGAGGTATCTAGTACAGCGCCTGCAAATAGTCGCGGGTATTGCTGTGGATGCGCGGTTCGTCGCGCATCTGCTCGATCGGCCACCAGCGGTAGCGACCATGTTGCACGCTGGGCGGCTGCAGGCTCTGCCGTGCGCCCAGTTCCAGGGCGTAGGCGATGACCACGTAGTGGGTGTCCGGCGACTCGCCGAACACGCTGTCGTCATAGAAGTGCTCGTACACCCCGAGCAGCCTGCCCTGGTCACGGCTGAACGCCTGGCCCAGTTCTTCCCGGGTCAGGCGCGCGAACGCCGCGTCCAGGGTTTCGTTCTTCAGAATCCGCCCGCCCGGGGCGAACCAGCTGCCCTGGGCGGGGCGGTTGAGCCGCTCGCCCAGCAGCAGTTCGCCCTGGGGGTTGCGTACCAGCAGGTCGATGGACACCAGCGGCGTGCTGGCGACCACGGTCCTGAAGGTGTCGGCCGGCAGGAACATGTCAGCCCCGTACGTCGTCGATGTTGTCGACGAACCAGCGGTAGGCATCACGCAGACCGGTTTCCAGGTCGATGCTCGCCGTCCAGCCGAGCTTGGCCAGGCGCGACACGTCCATCAGCTTGCGCGGCGTGCCGTCGGGCTTGCTGGCGTCGAAGCTCAGGCGACCCTGGAACTCGGTGACCCGCGCGATGGTTTCGGCCAGCTCGCGAATGGTGCAGTCCTGGCCGGTGCCGACGTTGATGTGCGAAAGCATCGGCTGGGTGTGCGCCTGGTACGTGGCTTCATCCAGATTCATCACGTGGACGCTGGCCGCGGCCATGTCGTCGACGTGCAGGAACTCGCGCATCGGCGTGCCGCTGCCCCAGATCACCACCTCGTCGTCGCCGCGCAGGGTCGCTTCGTGGAAGCGACGCAGCAGGGCGGGGATGACGTGGCTGTTTTCCGGGTGGTAGTTGTCGTGGGGGCCGTACAGGTTGGTCGGCATCACGCTGCGGTAGTCGCGACCATGCTGGCGGTTGTAGCTCTCGCACAGCTTGATCCCGGCGATCTTGGCGATCGCATAGGGCTCGTTGGTCGGCTCCAGCACGCCGGTCAGCAGCGCTTCCTCACGCATCGGCTGCTCGGCATGCTTGGGGTAGATGCACGAGCTGCCCAGCGACAGCAGCTTCTGCACGCCGGCCTCATGGGCGGCGTTGATGACGTTGGCCTCGATCATCAGGTTCTGGTAGATGAAGTCGGCCGGGTACTGGTTGTTGGCGTGAATGCCGCCGACCTTCGCTGCGGCCAGGTAGACCTGGTCGATGCGTTGCTCGGCGAAGAAGCGTTTCACGCTGGCCGCATCGACCAATTCCAAGCTTTCGCGCGGCGCCGTGACGATGCTCTGGTAGCCCTGGCTCTGCAGGTGGCGCACGATCGCCGAACCGACCATCCCGCGATGGCCGGCGACGAAGACGCGCTGGTTGACAAGCGCGCTCATGCTCAGTTCTCCACGGAGACTGGCAGTTCGTGGCCGTGCTCCTTGAGCAGGGCATGACGCTGGGCGACCTTGAGGTCTTCGCTGACCATCTCGGCGCACATTTCCTGCACGGTGATCTCCGGGGTCCAGCCCAGTTTGGTCTTGGCCTTGGTGGGGTCGCCCAGCAGGGTTTCCACTTCGGCAGGGCGGAAATAGCGCGGGTCGACACGCACGATCACGTCACCGACCTTCAGGGCCGGCGCCTTGTCGCCGTCGATGCGCTCGACGATGCCTTGCTCGTCCACGCCGCTGCCTTCGAAGCGCAGGTGCACGCCCAGCTCGGCCGCCGACCAGGTGATGAATTCACGTACCGAGTACTGCACGCCGGTGGCGATCACGAAGTCGTCCGGTTGCTCCTGCTGCAGCATCATCCACTGCATGCGCACGTAGTCCTTGGCATGACCCCAGTCACGCAGCGCGTCCATGTTGCCCATGTACAGGCAAGGCTCCAGACCCTGGGCGATGTTGGCCAGGCCGCGGGTGATCTTGCGGGTCACGAAGGTCTCGCCACGGCGCGGCGACTCGTGGTTGAAGAGGATGCCGTTGCACGCGTACATGCCATAGGCTTCGCGGTAGTTGACGGTGATCCAGTAGGCGTACAGCTTGGCGACCGCATAGGGCGAGCGCGGGTAGAAGGGGGTGGTTTCCTTCTGCGGAATTTCCTGCACCAGGCCGTACAGCTCGGAGGTGGAGGCCTGGTAGAAACGGGTTTTCTTTTCCAGCCCCAGCAGGCGGATGGCCTCGAGGATACGCAGGGTGCCCATGGCATCGACGTCGGCGGTGTATTCCGGGGCTTCGAAGCTCACTGCAACGTGGGATTGCGCGCCGAGGTTGTAGACCTCGTCAGGCTGTACTTCCTGAATGATGCGGGTCAGGTTGGACGAGTCGTTGAGGTCGCCGTAATGCAGGATGAAGTTCTGGTTGTCGACATGTGGATCCTGGTAGATGTGGTCCACACGCTGGGTGTTGAAGGACGACGCGCGGCGTTTGATGCCATGCACCTGGTAACCCTTTTCCAGCAGGAACTCGGCGAGGTAGGAACCGTCCTGACCTGTGATACCGGTGATGAGTGCTTTTTTCTGTGCCATTGCCAATTACCTGCGATGTCCAATTGATTAGAGAGCTGTAGCCAAATCGCTGCGCGCGGTCGGTGGATCAGGCGCGCTTGAGCAGCATTTGCAGACGTTCCATGACGCCGAGAAAAATGATCCGTACCGACGGAAACTTGTAGAAGAAACGGTAGATGTCGTACTCCGCTTTCTGCCGCACTTTGCTGTCGCTGGTGAGGTCGGCGGAGTCGATCAGGGCCAGGCCCTCACCTTCGATGTTGTGCAGGATGCTCAGTTCCATGGGCTTCATGGAAAGGGCGAAATTGTGCAGCCCGCGGGCGTGGGTACGGGTCAATTGCAGGCCTTTGCAGGTCTTGCTGCCGTACAGATTCACCGTGAAGTCGTAGTCGGCGAGCAGCGGGTTGCGGCGCTTGATGCACGACGGCAGCAGTTCGCAGTAGGCGTCGTAGACCGACAGACTGTCCTCGCGGCGAGGGAAGTTGTAGTCCATCGCCTTCTGCTGGATCGGCACCTGGAAGCGCGACGAGGCGATGTTGAAGTGTTGGCCCGGGTCGCCGAAGTTGGTGGTCAGCGAGCGGAACGGGTACACGAAGTACAGGTCCCGGGAAATGATGTAGGCGGTGTACAGCTTGAGCCACGAGGACTCCGGCCAGCCGCGGATGTCCGCCGGGATGCCGTCGATGTGGCTGATGTCGGTGCCGTTGCTTTCCAGCCACTGACGGAAACCCTGCCAGTGCCGACGCGACCAGGCCTGGCCCCAGGAGGCGGCCATCTGGATGAAGTGCACGTGGGCGTCGCCATCGTCGACCGGCATGAAGGGCAGGTCGACGGTCTGGCTGAACTGCACGCTGTACAGGCTGATACCGGCCACGCCGGCGTCATCGGCATAGGCCTGCAGGGCCTTGTGGGTGTAGGCGTAGAAGAACGGTGAAACGAACAGATCGTCCTCGAGGATGATCACGTCGCCGTACTGCTCGGTCAGGTCGCCACAGCTCAGCACGTGCTGGCGCAGGCCGAGGCGCTGCGGGTGGGCGATGATGCGTTTTTCCCCGTGGGGCCAGTCGAACGCTTCGGCGACCTGGCGCGGCTCCGGGTTGCCGGAGTTGTCGAGGCTGATCACCAGGCGCACGTTGCCTTCGGGGTACTGCGCCTGGATCAGGGAGCCCAGCAGACGGCTGAGGCTCTTGGGGCGGTTGTAGCCGATGACGACGATAGTGGGCAATTGTTCGGTCATAGGATCGAAGCCGGTCTCTGTGGAAAAAGGGTTGAGCCGATCACGGCAGGCACCCTACGCCGGGCACCGCTTCGCACGCCTGAGCAGGTGCTAGGCGGGTGGCGGTGGCAGGCGAGGTGTGCAGCGTGCTGGCCCGGCGCAAAAGGTTCTGCGCCGCGCTGCTTCCGGCACGCCTGGTGGGCGTGCAGGGCAGGGTGGGCCGAGAGGGTGTGAGTGATGACGTCCATGTCAGCGGCGGCTCAGCCGTTCACTTGTTTACGGCCAATGCCGTAGTAGTCGAAGCCTTCGCGGTTCACCTGGCCGAGGTCGTACTGGTTGCGGCCGTCGATGATCACCGGCTGCTTGAGCAGCTTCTTCAGCGCCTTGAAGTCAGGACGACGGAACGGCTTCCACTCGGTCACCAGCACCAGGGCGTCGGCATCGATGGCGGCCTCGTACTGGCCGTCGACGATCTGCAGGCGACCTTCGCTGAACCAGTGCTCCGGGAACTCGCGCGCGGCGGTTTCACGGGCGATCGGGTCGAAGGCTTTGACCTTGGCACCGGCGTTGATCAGGCTGTTGATCAGCACCACGCTGGGTGCTTCGCGCATGTCGTCGGTACCGGGCTTGAACGCCAGGCCCCAGACCGCGAAGGTGCGGCCCTTGAGGTCGCCGTCGAAGTGGGCGGCCAGCTTGTTGAACAGCGACTGCTTCTGCTGGTCGTTGCGCGCCTCGACGGCCTGCAGCAGCTTGGGCTCGAAGTCGTTCTGGTGGGCGATGCTGATCAGCGCCTTGACGTCCTTCGGGAAGCACGAGCCGCCATAACCGCAGCCGGCGTAGATGAAGTGGTAGCCGATGCGCTGGTCGGAGCCGATACCCAGGCGCACGTTCTCGATGTCCACGTCGAGGCGGTCGCAGAGGCTGGCGATCTCGTTCATGAAGGAGATCTTGGTGGCCAGCATGGCGTTGGCCGCGTACTTGGTCATTTCCGCATCGCGCACGCCCATGAACTTGATGCGCGGGTTGTTGCGGATGAAGGGGGCGTACAGCTCGCTCATCACCTGGCGGGCGCGCTCGCTGTCGGTGCCGACGATGATGCGGTCCGGGTGCATGAAGTCGTCGACTGCGGCGCCTTCCTTGAGGAATTCCGGGTTGGAGACCACATCGAAGCTGATGGTCTTGCCGCGCAGCTCGAGCTGCTCGAGGATCTCGGCGCGTACCAGGTCGGCGGTGCCTACCGGCACGGTGGACTTGTTGATCACGGTGGTGTGGCGGGTCATCAGGCTGCCGATCTGGCGCGCCACTTCCAGCACGTAGCGCAGGTCGGCCGAGCCGTCTTCGCCGGGCGGCGTGCCGACGGCGATGAAGATGATGTCCGATTGCTCCATCGCTTCCGGCAGCGCGGTGGTGAACAGCAGGCGACCGGCCTCGAAGTTCTCTTCCACCACGGTCTCCAGACCCGGCTCGTAAATCGGCAGGATGCCTTTCTTGAGGTTCTCGATCTTTTTCGGATCGACATCCACGCAGACAACCGTGTTGCCCATCTCGGCGATGCAGGCGCCGGTGACGAGGCCGACGTAGCCGGTTCCAACGACAGTGATATTCATGGATAAACTTTCCTTGAGTGAGCGTTAATCGTTACGTGCGCCAAAGGGGCGCGTTCAATAAATGTCGCGCGAGAACAGGGTGAAGGGCGTCTTCACCAGGATCTTGATGTCCAGCCAGAGGGACCAGTTGTTGATGTAGGCCAGGTCCTTCTCCACGCGCTGCTGCATTTTTTCCAGGGTTTCGGTTTCACCACGGTGACCGGTCACCTGGGCCAGGCCGGTGATGCCGGGCTTGAGGCGGTGGCGGGCCATGTAGGCGAGGATCTTGTCGCTGTAGTAGTTGTTGTGGGCCACGGCGTGCGGGCGCGGACCCACCAGGGACATCTCGCCGCGCAGCACGTTGATCAGCTGCGGCAGTTCGTCGATCGAGGT